>Ga0214919_10002312_pt1 | contig 30067 bp, 18 predicted proteins | sample LL1503_MetaG_FD_177994 | JGI IMG/M metagenome (GOLD analysis project Ga0214919, IMG submission 177994) | Freshwater microbial communities from Lake Lanier, Atlanta, Georgia, United States - LL-1503 | ecosystem: Environmental > Aquatic > Freshwater > Lake | place: USA: Georgia | collected... | reverse complement strand
GCATAATAGTGAACCAACAAAACCAGTTCCAACATTTATATCTTTTTTATCTAAACTATCAACATTTATATTTCGTTTATCTAAACTATCAACATTTATATTTCGTTTATCTAAACTATCAACATTACGCAAATGTTCATAATGATCAACTATATTAGTATGATATGGTGTGCGAATATTATTCCTAATATATAATATTGTTTTTGTTAATAAATATTTTTTTATAAACATTATATTATATACTAATACAAATTTTTATAGCATTTTGTAAGTAAAGCAATAAAATTAATATTCAATAATATTGTCAATTATAAAATTAAAATTATAGCAATCATTTGAAAAGAATCCATTTGTATTTTGATAATTTTCAGAAACAATTATATTAATAATATTATCTTTATTAAAAAATTTTATTACATTTGTTCTTGATAATGGAGTATATTTTTTATTATTAGAATGATTATGATTAAAATCACCACTACCTTTATGCCATAAATAATTATATTCAGTATTATTTTTTATTGTTTTTCCAAAATAATATAATTTATGATAAAGTTTTAGATATTTCTTATTTAATAGTTTATCATAATTTAATAAAAATATATTATAATCTCGTAATGTACATACAATATTTGCATTTCCACAAAACCAGTTTTGTTGTTCCTTAATACAATTTATTTTTATTTTATCATATGGTATACTCTCATGTGGATCTTTATTATGTTGGAAAGACGAATTATTCATTTTTAATTTATTGAATATTTTTTGTTGAATAAATTTATTAGTTTTTAGACCACTTACAACATACACTATATATCCAAGTATATCATAACCGGTATTATTATATTTTTTAAATTTTATATTAAATGGATCTAAATGTGGTCTAAAATATGGTTTATTTTGATTGATTATTTTAATCATTGTTTCAAAATCAACCATTTCTGTTTCATTTGTTTCTAATACATTTTTTGATATTTTATTAAATAATTCAGTTGGATTCAAATTAAAATATAACTCAGATGAAAAATCATAAATACCTGAGGTATGATTCAATAAATGATTGATTGTTATTTGGTTACTATATGGAATATTAATATTAAAATTATCAATAGTGTCAGTTATATTTAATTTATTTTCTTGTAATAATATAAATATTGCCATTGCTGTTATTGGCTTTGAACAAGAAAATATTCTAAATTTTGTATCTTTATTATTTCCAACATATTTTTCATATATTGTTGTATTATTTTTTGTAATAATAATTCCATAATCACTATTTAATTTTTTTGTTAATTGATCCATTATATATTTAATAATTATCATGTCTTTATAAATATGTATTGAGTTATGAAATATAATAAGATATACAAATATTTTTTAGTGTGCTTTATCTAGACCTTATCAAACAAAGTTTTGATAAGATTAAACTAATTTAATTAATATTTTTATTAGGTGTAGGTAATTTATTATTATCATTATTACAATGTTTATATAATAAAAATCCTAAAAATAGTCCAATAAATAATCCAATAATTAGATATTTAATATGTTCATTATTTTTTACTGCACAATGGTGTAAACACAGGTCTTTACAAGTATCCATTTATTATATAATTATATTAGAAAATATATATATATATTTATTAATTATAATATGTCTATTAAAAAATTGATAAAAATTTAATATAAATTAATAAATTATATTATTTAATGCCTTTAATTTTAAAACTAGTCGGATATTATGTTGATAATAAACATTATGAAATTAAATATCCATTTAGTGGTTTTGTAAATGCGAATTTATTACATGAATTATTTAAAGTACGTGGAATATCAGAAGATAATATTAATCAAATTAAACTTATAACAGAATCGGAATTCATGCATAATTTAGATAAATGTTATCCTGTAAATGATGTAGAAGGTCGTATTATATTTATATTTACATCTAATACTGTCCTGAGACAACAATTATATGATATTTTTATTAAAGAAGATTTAACTAATTCTCAAACATTAGAAATTCAACAAGATATACCAGAAATAAAACCAGAACCAGAAATAAAACCAGAACCAGAAATAAAACCAGAACCAGAAATATGTCAACCATTAACACAAATTATTAATCCAGACATAATTCCAATTTTAACACCAGAAATTATTAATAATATAAATATTAAAACAGTATCATTATTTTATGATCCAGATTTTAAAAAATTAATTGACATTTATATACGTCGTCCTGAATTATTTTCTACGCTAGCAAAATATGTACAACATGGTACAGTTATTGAGGAATCACTGGAACCAGTTAAAACAATAGAAATGTTATCAGAAACTGAATTACAACAATATATATTTTTATGTGATCAAATTAAAAATTTAGGTATTAATTTACCAGACAATGTAATTATTACAAAATTATTAAAATTTTCGGGTCATTTAAATTTAACTGTTAGATCATTATTATGTGAATCTATTTAATTTATATAAACTATATTTTTATACAATAAACATTGTGTGCGAATGTTATTAAAAATAATAGATTTTTTATAAACATTGCCATAGATTTTTATACAATAAACATTGTGTGCAAATGTTATTAAAAATAATAGATTTTTTATAAACATTGCCATAGATTTTTATACAATAAACATTGTGTGCGAATGTTATTAAAATAATAGATTTTTATACAATAAAAATTGAAATATTAATATTATCAAATAATTAGAATACACTTATTAATGTCTAAATTTTACAGACCGTCAAATAATACAAATACCCGACTTGCTAAAAAGCAAGCCAAGTTAAAAGCTCTTAGAGAAGCTTATAAACTTAATAAGGGGAATTGGGAGTTTTCTTTTTTCATAAAAAAACATAACCCTGATACAGAAGCTAATATTAAAGTATCAATGAGACCATCTAATGGTTTCAACCCTGCACATATTCATCAGTATATTAATCCAGCACCAACACGTGAAGAGTTAATTTGTGTTAAAAAAGAAAATGGTGATGTTCTTAAAACAAATGAACAGATTATTTATGATAATTATACAAATACAAAATTACAAGCAATTAAAACTGATTATATTGCTGTAAATAAACAAGGTATTGCAGCAAACGTTCACACAAAAGAAGGACGTGCTAAACGTTTGCTCCATACGCTTGATCTAATGTTAAAAAAATCAGATAAAGAAATTATTGGAAATATTTATTTGCGATTACAAGAAAGTCAATTTAATATTACACCAGAATTATCAAAAGAGCATTCAGTACAAATAGAAAAAATGAATGAAATTGTTAAAACATTAAATTTAATTGAACTACAATTTACTAGATTTCATTCACAGATGCCACCTCTTAATATGCAAGGTTTTCAAAAATTAGATGAATGGCAAATTGAAGTTATTAATGCTATTGATCAAAATATTTCTGTAATTAATAATGCACCAACATCAGCCGGTAAATCAGTATTATCTAGTTATGCAACAACCAAAGGTCGAACAATGTTTATTGTTCCAACTGATGCACTTGCATGGCAAATGTCTGCATATATTGGAAGCATTATTGATAGCAATGTACCTATTATTACACAGACATACCAAACACATCCTTCACGTGATGAATTAATTAAATGTATTAATAGTTCACAAGCACTTGTGGGAACACCCGATTCAATTGTAGATTATTTACCATTTATTAATATTGATTTTAAGTGGTTAGTATTTGATGAAATTCACATGATTGGAAAACCAGAAGGCAGTGCAATGGAACATATTATTAAAGTTATTCCAAATGTGCCTATTTTAGCATTATCTGCAACTATTGGTAACACTGATGAATTGGTAGACTGGTTTAAAAAGATTTGTCCTACTCAGCCAATTAAAAAAGTAGTTTGTTCGAAAAGATTTTTTAATATGCAAAGATTTTATTATGATTCATCAACAGACAAACTTGAATCATTGCATCCACTTGCTCTTATTGATGAATCTCAAATAGCAGATGAAACAATTTTAACAAAGAATTTGCAACCAACGCCACCAAATGCATGGAATCTAGCAATGAAATTAAAAGAAAAATATGATATAGGGGAGCTTGAACCAAATTTATATTTTAAAGATATCGCTCGTATTGAGTTGACAGATGCATATGCATACTTTACATTATTAATTAATTTTATTGTATGTACATATAAGACAGACTCTAAAGGTATTATGTATGTTGTCAATAGTTACAAACATGAATGTCTTAATTCATCATCGACAAATCTTATTAATCTAGCCTTTAAACTAAAAACACAAGATAAAACACCAGCTATATTTTTTCAAAAGAATACAATTGCTTGTTTACGAATGGCTCGTGAATTTGCAAAAAATCTTGAAGAATGTGAAGAAACAAAATATCCTAAGCTTGTGCAAGATCGTATTAAAGTTCTAAAAACAGCACATAGAATAGAAAAAAAGCAAAAAACGGTTGACAATGAAACAAATAATACTAAATCTAATTCCAAGAAAGAATTTAAAGAAATGCTTGGAGGTGTTACACTTAAACGTGCTGGTTATCATGACAGTGTAGTTAAATCAACAACAGAACAACAAATTGAGACTACATCAATTCAAGAACCACATACTGATTTTATTCTTAATTCAACGCAATACTTTACAGAAGATACTGTTGATGATTGGGTAAGTCAACTAAAAAAGTACTTTCCAAATACAGGTGAATATTATCATTTTATGATCAAATTACTATGGAGAGGAGTTGGCGTTTATGCTAAAGGATTACCAGACCCATATCTTAGATTAGTTCAAACACTTGCTTGTCAAAAACAACTTGCTATTGTATTTAGTGATTTGTCACTTGTTTTTGGTGTTAGTATGCCCTTTAGATGCGTTGTTGTAATTAGAGATGAAAAATTAGAAGATGATCTTGATTCTATGTTATTTCAACAAATGTCTGGACGAGCTGGGCGTAGAGGACTTGATAAAGAAGGTAATGTTATTTTTGCTGGTTATTCATGGGATCGGATTAAAGAATTATCTATCAGTGAACCACCAACTGTAACAGGATCATCAAATGTCATTTTTACTATTCCACATGCTAATAAAATTAGTGAAATTTACAAAACTAATCAGAATTGGGATAATACTTGTAAAAACTTTTTAGATACTGAAATTAGTGATGAAGACTGTTCAGAGTATTTAGAAGGAATTAAAACAAATTATAATCATAGTTGGAAATTTGGATTCGTGAGTGATGACATTAATCATCTTCATATGAATTGGAAACTTCGATATGATAATGAATGTTTAATTGCATCATTAATTTTAAAATATTTAAATAGGGCATTCTCTGGTAAAGATCACACACGTGAAAATAATCAGATTGAATTAGCACATTTTTTATGTAGATTTATTGGTACAAGGTCCACAACAAATATTGATAATGTATTAGAAGATCCAGAGCTATTAAACTCTGCACCATATTCTGAAATTCCTGGTATTCTTTCTAACTTGGAAATTGATATTCCAGAGTTAATTGATAATCGATTATTTATGTCAATCAGGCAAAATTCAGTAATTAAAAGTATGTCAGAAGATGAAACTGATGTATTAAGACATGAATTATTGGCATTTGGTGAAAAAATTAAAACTATTCAACACTTTTGTTTTCATTCTAAGATTCTGGGCTTAAGTAAAATATTTGGAAAGTTATTAACACGCATTTGGTGGATTTATCATACTAGTTCACCAATTATGAAACCATTTCACAATTATAATATAGAAGAATTTGCAGATATTAAAGATATTAAAGATAAAAATGCTGATGATGATGATGCTGATGATGATGATGCTGATGATGATGCTGATGATGCATATGATGATGGTGATATGTAATTGAATAATTTTTACTTTACAAAATAATATTTATATTTTCTCATTATATTATATTAATATAATGAAAATGTTATATGGAACAATTGGATATACAATATTTGAAAATAATATTACACGAAAAAAAGTTATTATTTTTGCTGATAAACACGATGATTTAGAATCATGTCCTAATAATATTGATATGGCGGTATGGTTTAAAACAAAATTTCCAACAAGTAAAATTTTATTAGAAGAAGTACCTCGTAATAATGTTGAATTAGAAGAATTATGGCCAACAGCAAAACATACACAATCTTTAAAAAAAATTTATTTAAATAATCCAAAAATAATTACTGGTCTTGATATAAGACCAACATTAATACCATTTAGTTGGGAAATAATTTTTAATGATCCAAATATAGATCCATCATATAATATAACATTCAAAGAATATATTAAAAATATTGATAACTTTTTTAGTATGAAAGATCCATTTTTTAAAAATAATTTATTAAATTATAATGTTACCCATTTAAAAAATACTAATATAGGTAAACATTTTAAAAAAATTAAAAATAATTATAGTTTAATATTAAACAAGTATTTACATTATTTAAATAAAAATATTAAAACTAAAAAAAGTTTTTTAAATGATATAAATGATTTATTAGATGAAATTATGGAATGGAATATTTGTGCTAATATTATTTTACATAATAAGAATAAATCAGTAATTGTTCATGTTGGATTAGCTCATTCTGAAAAAATAATACTTTTATTAAAAAATCATTATAGATATAAATTTATATCCAATAAAGGTATTAATAAATTAGATGATACAATATATTTTGAACCAACCAGCGGTTGTATTCAATTAGATAATGATTCAGATTCTCAGTTTGGGGGTAATTAATAAAACCCTAAAAAAATCTATTATTTTATAACTTAAAAACAAACTTAAAAACAAACTTAAAAACAATAATAAATATTTTCTTTACTATTTATAATGAGTAAAAAATATGTTTTTTCAGAAAATGATTATATATCAGGAGATGGAATGATGACATCAATATGGGGTCCACCAATGTGGCATATATTACATACAATTAGTTTTAATTATCCTATAAATCCATCTGAAGAACAAAAAAAGAATTATTATAATTTTTATAGTAATTTACAAAATATTTTGCCATGTAAATATTGTCGTGATAATTTAAGTAAAATACATTTTTCTATGGATGACTTTAAAAATCGTGATGTATTAAGTAGAATTATTTATAATTTACATGAATCAATTAATAAAATGTTAAATAAAACATCCGGTTTATGTTATGAAGATGTAAGAGATACATATGAACATTTTAGATCAAGATGTTTAGAAAACCCTAAAAAAATAAATGAAAATAATCATAAAGGTTGTACTGAACCATTATATGGTGTAAAATCAAAATGTGTAATAAATATTGTACCAAAGGATAATAGACGTAATTCTTTTAAAATGGATCCTAAATGTGCATTAATAAAACAATCAAACAAATCATCAACAAAATCATTGACAAAATCACCAAAAAAACCAATTAAAAAATCATCAAAAAAACCAATTAAAAAATCATCAAAAAAACCAGCTAAAAAAATAAAAAAAGTATCAAAAAAAGTATCAAAAAAATAAATCATTGTTTTATTTTTGACTATAATATATTATTTTATTTAATTTCATTCTATTATAGTTTATCTTTATTCATTGATGCAAGTTTTTGATTAATTGCATGTAATTCAGATTTAGTTAAATTATGTTGTGAAACATTATCATCTTCATATAATTTAATTGAAATGTCAGACAAATCATGTTGTTCAGAACTATCTGATTCTAATAATTGATCTTGATGTTGCTGTTGATGTTGCTGTTGATGTTGCTGTTGTTGTTGTTGTTGATCTTGCTCATGATCTTGTTCTTGGTCTTGGTCTTGGTCTTGGTCTTGGTCTTGGTCTTGGTCTTGGTCTTGGTCTTGGTCTTGGTCTTGGTCTTGGTCTTGGTCTTGTTTTAGATCTTGTACTTTTACTTGTGTACACAATTTATTTTGTTTTAGATTATCTTTATGATTATTTTGTTGTTTTTGGTTTGATTGTAAATTATTTTGTTTATCAAATATTTTTTGTCGATATATCTGTTGTTGTAACATATTACTTTCACACATAGATGGCAAAGTTGATTGTGTTGATAGTAAATTTAAATTATTTTGTGCAACACTATCATTAGATTTTTTAGGTGTTGGTTTATTATTGTCACACGATGATGGCTTTTCATTTATTTTTTTATTAGTTTTCATTTTTAAATAATATAATACAATACCTAAAAGTAATATTATAACAGCAATACAAATATATAATTTATTATTATATATTTTTTTTATTGCCAATTTAAAAAAACTAGAATTATTATTATTATTATTGAGAATATTTAATAATTTAGTTTGATCACAAGTTGTATCATTTCCAATTATATTATTAATGTTATCAGACATTAATTTATTAGAAGTTAGATTATCAGACATATATTAAATGTAAGATTTAAAAAAATATTTTTAAACTCATAATAATTAATATATTTTTAAATAATAATTGAATTTAAAATATTTTTTTTAAGTTCATTTGATATTTCCTGATGAAATAATATTCCAGTAATTGGGTTATATATATTAATTATTTTTTTTTCTGAAATTATTAACTTTATTAATAATTTGATTAAAAATGTATGATTAATTTCTTGAATATCAGATATTTCAATAATATTATCATCATCAAATAAATCAATAGTACAATATAATTTTAATTTATGATTATAACATATACCACCAATTTTTATATTTGGAAACATATTTAATAAATAATCAGCATTAAATTTATTTAACATTATTTCATTTTTATTTAATAATTTTAATAATTTATTTGGATTAAATAAGTTATCATGATTAGATGTATCAACTAAATATTGAACTAATAATTTAATAAAATCTAGAGTATAATCAGGTATATCAATTAATTTAATTATTTGATTATCTAATATAATTAAATCATTAGTTTTTATTTGTTTAAAACCGGAATTTACCAATAATAAATCATTATTAATAGATTTTGATTTAATTAAATTATTAATTTTTTTACTTGATAAAACTTTATAATTTATTTCTAAATATTTTTCTAAACGATGAATTTGAAACTGTTGATATATGCATTTTGTTATAAGACCAAATTTAAAAAATTCATCATATTTAAATATATTTAAATCATAATATTTTTTTGTTACTGTATAAAAAACATTAGATGAATCATTTGTTTCTATACATAATGTAGTAAAATAATCATCAAATTCGCATATACCAATTTTATTAATACCAGAATTTTGTATTTGTAATTGTTTTGCAAATTTTTTTAAATCATTTGTTAATTCTAATGGTGTTTCAATATATCTAAGTATTTTATTTTTTAAAAATGTTATAATATATGGCTCACAATGAATAAAATTGCTAACATCAAATTCTTTTGAAATTAATAATATTGGATTTAATTGAGATAAATTAATTTTAGATATTACATATTTCCCATTAATATCTATTTGTGTTGCTTTGAATGGTATATAACCTATCTTTTTACCATTTAATGTATATGCACCTATGGCATCTGCATTTAATCTATTTAATGGATTTGCAATTAATTTAATTATATCCCCTATCTTTAATGATTTAACATTATCAATATAAGTATATGTACCATCTATTTGTATATATTGCATTAAATAACTAAATATAAAAATAATATGTAAAATATATAAAAATAAATATATTTAACTATTTTTAAAAAATAAATATATAATTTAAAGTATATATATAATGAATAATAATAATAATTTAAATAGAGATATTTCAATTAGACGTAAATTATCACGGATTGCAAATTCAAATAATACACAATTATCAAAATTAACAAATGGTCAAGTTTTGGTTACACCAACCAATGTAATATCAGATACTTTACAAAATCAAATTGTATCATCTAATATTACAAATGAAGAAAATCAAATTATATCATATAATGATACAAATAACGAAAATAACGTTGTTGATATTCAAGATGTATCTGCTGTTATTATAAATGAAAATAGTAACATTGTTGATATTCAAGATATATCTGCAGTTATCACAATTGATCAAAATGTTAATGAATTAAATGTCAATGAATTAAATGTCAATGAATTAAATGTCAATAAATTACATGTTAATGAATTAAATGTTAATGATAATGATATACATTATCAACAAATAGATCATCCTAATACAAAAAAACAAACAATTTCTGAAAATAATAATTTTGATAAAATAAATTTAAATAGTATAGATGTTATACTAGATGTTATAAAACCTTATAAAAACACAAGTAATATTAATGATGATCATACATTTTATACTGATATATTAACATTATTTCCAGATGCAACAGTTGATAATACAAAAGTATATATGATAAATCATATTGAAGCACCGCCAGTAATATTAAATATTAATGATAATAGTTCATCATTAGTTGATGCTGTTAGAATTAATAAATCAGCAGTTAAATTATCTAGTGATATTCCATTTAATGTTGGATCTACAAATAAAGTAAAAGTTAATTCTAAAAGATCGAATATATCAACATTATCAACATTTATTGAAGCACCAATATTAAATGTTGATTTTATTATAGATAATGATGTATCAAAAAAATTACAAAAATATATATTATATAATTTTTATCCAGTTAATCCAAATATTATGAGTGAAACATATTATTATTTTAATACAGAAACAAATATAGTCAGACTATTTAAACATTGTTGTGATTCATTAATAGATATTGTTGTATCATCGAATGATTTAAATAATTCTTCAATGAGTGGTTTATATTATTTTAATAATGGTAATCAACCTGATGGATATTTAATTAATTTAATTTATTCGCCAACATTAGATAGATATTATTTAAATAATGCAGCATGTATTCAAACAAGTAATAAAATACAATTATATACTTCTGATAATGGATTAGGTGATAAATATATTTTAAAAGCTAAAAATAATATTGTGGATGTAACAGATACAACTTTTGCAAAAGCTGAAATAATAAAATCAAAATCAAATTTGACAGTCGGAATTACTAAAAATAATAAATTATATGAAATTAATACTGATGGCATTGCTATTTGCCCAACCAATATTAATAATATTTATAAGATTTCTATTAGCGGAATATTAAGAATTTGTTACGCATCATTAAATTCAATTCTTACTATATATTCTGATTCTATATATATTTATGATTCTAATAATTTAAATTCAAGTTATCAAAAACTTTTACATAATACATCATCAGGAATTAGCCAAATTCAAGATGGTTACTATATGATTGATGCTAATGCAACATTAAATGATAATGTTATTCAAATAAATGGTTCTAATATTTCAATCTATCAAAGATTATTATCATTTGTTAATGGTAAAATTAATTATATAGATTTTGGAATTACATATTCATTAGATAACTTGGATAACTTGGATAACTTGGATAACTTGGATAATTTGGATAGTGAAAATATTTTAAATTTATCTACGGGTACTATATTTTTTAATGATGAATTTCAAACTTTTACAGTACCAACAAATTTTGATGCTTTTACAACAATTATCGACAGAGCAATTCAATTAGATCCAGTAATATCTGTAACAAATTCTTATTATATTGGTTCTAATGGTGTATTATATAATTTATTTGATGATAGCGTTGTTACATCTTTAAATGGTGTTTATATAGTAAATGGTATTGATGGTAATAATAATAGATATTATGAAATTAATAATCAAACTGGTATAATGATATTATATAATGGTTTAGTTTATACAAATTCTGGTTTATACAATACTGTATTAAATGGTATTGCCACACCTTTAGTAAATGGTGTTTATATTGATAATAATAATCGTGTAATTAGTGTTGGAATAAGTGGTGAATGGAATGTTCCAGATACAGGCTTACATAATGATTATATTAAAATTAATATACCAAATAATAGTTTTATTATAAGAAAAATTTTATATCAAACACCAAAAGATATTTATCTATTACAATCACCAGATGATTATACAAAATCTGATACAATTATTAATATTGAAGGTAAATTATATAATATTGTATCATATAATCATCCGGTTGTTTTAATTACTAATAAATATGTAAAAGATAGTGATAATAAATTATATTTTTCAGATCAAATAACAGGTGAATTAACTATTGCTGATGATAATTTATATTCATGGACAACCCAAGATACAGATGTTATATATGAAATAAATAATGGTAATATTTATTGGATTAAAGATGGATCTAATTTTAATTTATTTGATACATCAACAATTATTTATCCACTATTTATAGAAAGATTATTAGATAACAAATTTGGTAAATTATATAGTTATAATACAATATTTGGTTCATTATCACTAGTTCAAAATGGACAATATTTTTTAACTAATATCAAAGAAAATAATCAAATATTATCTTTATTGTCATTTGATAGTATTTTTAAACCAGTAAATAATGGTGATACTTTTAATTTCTACTATAAAATTACAAGTGAATATAATGGACCTGTTTCTAATAATGTACTTGTTAATTTATTACGTACATTTATATTAAATGAAAATGGGTGTTCTAATACTGATATAACTTTAACACCAATATATATTGTTAAACCAGATTCAAGTTTAGAATATTGGGATGGAATAAATCAAATAACAAGCGGTACACATGTTCAAAATAAATATTATATTGGTTATGATGATAAATTAAGTAAAACATTATTAGTAAATAATGAAAGAAATGAAATAATTATGGGTAATTATTGGGTTAGACACAATGATACAACATATAAATTATATATTGATTCTGTTGCATGTACACCGCTTATTGGTACTATAATATCTGTTAATTCAAATAATAAAAATAAAAGAAATATAGCAGAAAATGGTCTTAAAATATATTCTGTTGATAAATCAGGTATTGTAAAATGGTCTAGTTTAGTTATACAAGACGTAGCTAATATTTCAACAGGTCAAATAGTTGATATTATACCATATTATTTTATACATCCACCATTATCTTATAAAACTTTTGCTCAAGTTCACAGCTCAAATGTACAAAATACAATTACTGTTAATGTAAAACTAGCAAACTCAGATGAACATGCAGATGCACCACAAGATCCAGTCATTAATTCCGGTGTTTATTATTATAATACATCAGATAATAAATTATATAAAGAAATTAGTGGTGTTTGGTCTGCTTTATTTGAGTCTGAATATTTTATTAGAGCTGATGGTAAAGTATATATTTCTACAAATAATGCAGATGCTATTACATATGAAGGTATATTAGGTGCATTTATTAAAACACCTTTAAATTTATATAGAATTTCTACTATAGGTACTGGTGGTTTTGCAAGTTCTGGTTTAGGTGCAGAAATGTCACAAATAGGATCTACAACATGGTGTTATGATTTATCAAATAATAAATTATATTATGGTAATAATGAAATAAAAATAGCAATAAATATATCTGCTACACTTACTGATTTGGATGAATGTGTAGTGGCACCGTCAAACCCAACTACTAATTCTGGTATTTATTATTATAATACAACAGATAATAAATTATATAAAGAATTTAATGGATTATGGACATCAATATTTTCACCTGTATATTTTATACGTGCTGATGGTAAAATATATGTATCTGCAAGCAATTCAGATGCTCGTACATATGTAGGTGTATTAAATAGTCTTGTACAAGTTCAAAATAATGGTGTAGTTGCAATAATAACATCTATTGGTACCGATGATTTGGCATTATCTGGATTAGGTGCAAGTATTGTAGAAAAATATAAATCACCAACATTTTTAATAAATGTTAATACAACAAGTGATAAATTATACACTATAACAACAAATGCACCAATTAGTACACCTGTACAACCAAATAGTTGGGTACAATTATCAACACGTGTAATTAAAGTTTGCCCAAATAATGTTGTTAATGTTGATAGTCCTATTATCTGGTCTAAAGATCCATTTACATATAATTTAAATAATGATACTGGTCTATTTAGATTTTATGGATTTTATATTTTACTAAAACAAAGTAATAATACATTATATACAATTAGACAATCTAGTAATTTACCATCAGATCAATATTATAATGAAGTATTTGTTATTAATGGAATAGTACAAGATGATTGTGCACCAAAAGGTACTGTTATTTATACAGATTCTGGTATTTTTATTAGAACCGGTTATTCACAGACACAAATTAATTCAGGAATAAATGATATTCCTAAAGATTCGTGGTACAATGGAACATTATCAAACTAAATCAATAAATTATTATTTTATATAATACTATTAAGTTCTGCTAAATCTTCAAGCCATAATTTTTTGTTAGATTTTGATTCTATATTTTTATATAAATTTTTAACTTGATTTAATTTTTCATTTAATTTTAATAAATTAACTTTTGTAAGTTGTTTAAATGTCATATTAGTAAGATAATCATATGAATTATCAATTTTACCAATTTTATTTGTTTCCATATATTTATTCATTTGCGTTGGATCCATTTTAAAAATTTTACCATTATTTTTTATAACTAGTTCAATAAATTTAATTTGATTATTAATATAACTTATTTCATCTTTACACTTTTTTAATAATAAATCACGGCGTTTATCATAAAATGTTAATCTCCATAAATAAAAATTTTCTAATATTTCTTCAGCTGATTTAAATGTTTTAATAGAATAATTAACTGTATATAAATTCATATTAGATTGTTTTATTGTTTTATATAAATGTAAATATTTGTATAACATACATAATCCATTTGAATCAATAGTATTTTCCATACGTTTTATTTCTTCTGATGTATCTTCAGTAAATTTTAATATAAAATTAATTCCAATATCAGAACTGAGATTAATATAAGATTTAAATAATCTTATTTTAGATTCATAAATTAATTCTTCTAACCATTCCTTATAATCATTTGTCCATAATTTAATTGGTAATTCACTTATTATTAATTCATGTGTTTTATAATTTATTGTTAATACTCCACAACTTAACCATGTGGAATTAGTCTTATGCTTTGCATAACTGTCTAATAGGGAATTAGTCTTATGCTTTGCATAACTGTCTAATAGGGAATTAGTCTTATGCTTTGCATAACTGTCTAATAGAGAATCATCATATTTAATTATAGTTCCTGTGAATCCTTTATAATATGGTATTAATTTTATTTTATTTTGTTTGCCATTTAATTTATTTTCCAACCATTTAATTATATCAATTGGATTAAATGTTGGTATTGATGTGCTAAATCCTGTACCAATACCTTCTGCACCATTTATTAAAATTAAAGGAATAATTGGAATATAATATTTTGGTTCAATTTTATAACCGTCATCATCTAAATATTCTAATAATTCACTATCTATTTTAATAAATATTTTATTAACATATGATTCTAACATTGTATAAATATATCGTGCTGATGAATGATCTTTTCCACCCATTAACCGTGTTCCAAATTGACCTTGTGGTGATAATAAATTTAAATTATTTGTTCCAACAAAATTTTGAGCCATATTAATTATTGTTGATACAAGTGATTGTTCGCCATGATGATATGCTGATAATTCTGCAACTGATGCTGCTAATTGTGCAACTTTTGATTCCACTGTTAAATTACGTTTTAAACATGCATATATGACTTTACGTTGTGATGGTTTAAAGCCATCTGCAATTGATGGTATTGATCTAATATTATCATAATTTGAAAAATGAATTAATTCTTGATGAATAAATTGTTTAATTGTGATTGTACTTGGTGGTTCTAATTGTAAAATATTATCTGGATTATAATTTGATAACCATATTTTTCTATCTGGAATTTTTTCTTTAGCAAAAGCTAATAATATATCAGGATTTTTACCAGAACTTGCATTTTGTATTATATCAATTGTATTTAATTTAATATTTTTAAAATACTCACCTGCTTCTTTTGACGTTGATGTTCCCAATCCTTTATAATATTTAATTTTCCAATTTTCTGAACCAGATGTTTTTTCTTTCCAAATTCCATAAGCACGTAAATTTGCAAAATTTAAAACACTTGTATTTTTTGCATTTGTTGCTTTAACTAATGGGGTAACTAATATTTTCATAAAACCATTAATTTCAAGTAATGATGGATAAAAATAATCAAAGAAATTAATTATTAATCCTTTAATATGTGAACCATCTTCATCTGCATCTGTCATAATCATTACTGATCCATATCTTAATTCATTTATATTTGATGAATTATATGTTTGACCTGATTTTAATCCTAAAATTTTTTTAATATCTATTATTTCTTGATTTTTATTAATTTGATTTATTGATGCTTCTCGCACATTTAATAATTTTCCACGTAATGGATAAACACCATAATAATTTCTACCAGATTGTATAGCTGATATACCTGATATTGCAGTTGCTTTTGCTGAATCACCTTCTGTTAAAATTAATACACATTCATTTGATTTTTTTGTTCCTGCAAAATTAGCATCTTCTAATTTAGGTAAATTTTTAATTTTATTTTTTTTGGTGCCATCAAATTTTGCTAAAATTTTTTGATTAGAAAATGATAATACATGTTTTAATTGAGATATTATTGGTGAATTTTTAATTTGATTCCAAAAACTATCTGGTATAATACAACCCATTTGTATATTATTAGCAGTTGTTCCAAATTTGGTTACAGGTGTATTTAATTCTTCTTTAGTTTGTGAATTAAATGTTGGATTAACAATTGATGACTTTAAACATAATGTTACATAATCATATAATATTTTTTTTGTAAAGTCCGGACCAATTAATTTTTGAAATTTTTCTAATAATAAATCATAAATATAATCAACATGTTTTCCAGAACGATTTGTAAATATGCCATTAACAAATGATATTTGAGTACCAAAATCTATTGATTTTCCATCATTAAATCTAATTGCAAAAGACCATAATTGATTTTTAACACAATGAGAAATTATCCATGGTTGTTCAGATTTATATAAATTTAAATATGATTCAAATTCATTTAATCTTTTAATTTCATTACCATTCAAATAAATATATACCTTTTCTCGAACCAAACCTATTAAATCAATAACTCTTCTTGATAATAATTGTATCATATTGTCTGAAAATTTATCTGTTTTAAATTTTTCAAAATCTGGTTCAATGCTAATTAAAAGCCCACCTTTACTTTTTGATAAATTATTATTAATATCTAATATATCTGAAACTTTATTATATTTTTTAATTATAGGTTTTGATATTTTACTCAAATTGTTTTCAAATGTTTGATAATAATATAATTTTCTGATAGCATCCCATACTTGTATAGTAAATTTTTTTGAAAATATTGCTGATAACTTTGCACCTAATCCATGTGTTCCACCCGTTATTCTTTGTTCATTTTCATCATAATTTGTTGAAGTTAATAAATTTGCAAATATTAATTCCGGTACATATATTTTATGTGTTGGGTGTAATACTACATCAATACCAATACCATCATTAAATATACTAAAAAAATCAGAATTTAGTGTAACCGAAATTATACTTAATGTTTTATCACGAATAGTTTGATCATAAACATTTACTATTAATTCATCTACTATTTTATAAAGACCTGGTGACCACGATATTTCATCTTGAATAATAGTATTACAGTCATGCTTTGCACAACTAGCTAATAGTGTATTACAGTCATGCTTTGCACAACTAGCTAATAGTGTATTACAGTCATGCTTTGCACAACTAGCTAATAGTGTATTACAGTCATGCTTTGCACAACTAGCTAATAGTGTATTATTTTTATAAATAAATTGTTTTTCTGTACGAAAATCTAAATCACCTATATACATACCCGGTTTTTTTAAAACATGTTCAATTGGTGATAATTTAATATATGATTTTTCAATTGATTTATTTAAAAGTTTATTTGTTTTTAACATTATTAATTTATTTATTTGAGAAAATAAATAAATAAATAAGATATTTATTCTGTTAATTCTGTTTATTTTATTTGTTTAGTGTTTGCGTTTTATTTTAATTAATAATTTATTATGAATTTATATATGAGTAAATTTTTAGGAGATTATATTATGAAAATTTATAATTATTTTTTTAATAGAGTACAAACAAATCAAACAAAACAAACAAAATGTACTAATAATATAAAAAATAAAGAATGTCATATATGGTATTTAGATTCAGAAAATTTTCAATATCCGGAATTTAACTATGACCAATTTAATAATAAAAAAGATATTGGTATTGCATTACCTAGTGGCGGGCATAGAGCATGTGTTTATTCTTTTGGTGTATTAAGAGGATTACAACATTTAGGTATATTACAAGAAACAAAATATATTACATCTGTATCAGGTAGCGCATGGTTAACATCTGTTTATAGTTACCAGAATATAACTAGCAATGATATTTTTTTAGGTGAATATATTGAACCAGAAAATTTAACATTAGAAAAATTATCTAATATACAAAATCCAGATGAATTTACAAGTGTATTATATGATACACTACCTTTATTAGACTATTTGAAACAATTAATATTTTATTTACTATATCGTCCTATTGATAAAAATATGAATGATTTATGGACACAAACATTAGGTGGTATTTTATATGAAAAATATAAATTAAATGATTTTACATTAATGCCTAATATTAGTGATATAAGAGAAGATGTTCCATTACCAATAATTATAGGATATGTTGATAATTATATTTCAAAAACATTTATTGAATTTACACCGTTATATTATGGTATGCCAATTAAAAATAATGATATTAATGGTTCTGGTATTTATATTGAACCTAATGGTATGTTATCAATTACTCAAAATGTATTAGATAATAAACAAACAACATTTAATATTACAACAAATAATAATGTTATTAGTATAATAAAATCTGCAGGTATATCATCTAATATAATACCTATACAACTTAATCAATTAGGATTATCTTTAAAAAATATAGACAATTTTGGTTTTAATAGTATAAAATTTTTAAATGATCAATTACATATGATAGATGGAGGTATACTTGGTGAACATAATGGAATAACGACGCTTATAAAACGCCGTGTAAAAAATATAATATTTGTATGTCCGATAGCTACACAGATTGATGATGTAAATACAAATGAACAAATGATACTAACAAATAAAAAATTATATGAATATTTTAATGAAGATTCATTTAATTATATATTTAATAAAAACCAGTATATAATACTTTTAGATAAAATGATTGAATTAGGCAATAATAATAAACCTATTGTTGTACAAATTAAAATGAATATTGTTTCTAATAATATATATGGCATTGTACATGATGATGATTATAAACCAACAATAACATTTATACATCCTAGTAAAAATGATTGGTTAGATAAAATAAATATAACTTGTAAAAATTATATCAATAATAATCAACAAAATAATTATATTACACGTATATTATCATATTTTAGTTTAATTAGTGCAAATTTTTTAGATTTTCCATATACATCTTTTTATAATCAAAGATATTCATTACAATTAGTTAATGCAATGTCACAAAATGCATCATATGACGTAATATCATCATCTGATAAATTTAATTTTGATAAATAGTATTTGCGTTTTATTTTAATTAATATTTCATATATAAAATTATATATGAATATATTTTTAGGAGATTATATTATGAAAATTTATAATTATTTTTTTAATAGAATACAAAAAACTCAAACAAAACAAACAATTCAACCAAACCAAAAAACTAAAGAATGTACTAATAAAGAATGTCATGTATGGTATTTAGATTCAGAAAATTTTCAATATCCAGAATTAAATTATAATCAATTTAGTAATAAAAAAGATATTGGTATTGCATTACCTGGTGGTGGTCTAAGAGCATGCATTTATTCTTTTGGTGTATTAAGAGGATTACAACATTTAGGTATATTACAAGAAACAAAATATATTACATCTGTATCAGGTAGCGCATGGTTAACATCTGTTTATAGTTACCAAGATATAACTAGTAATGATATTTTTTTAGGTGAATATATTGAACCAGAAAATTTAACATTAGAAAAATTATCTAATATACAAAATCCAGATGAATTTACAAGTGTATTATATTGTGCATTACCTTGGTTAAACTTTTTGAAACAATTAATATTTTATTTACTATATCGTCCTATTGATAAGAGTATGAATGATTTATGGACCCAAACATTAGGCGGTATTTTATATGAAAAATATAAATTAAATGATTTTACATTGATGCCTTGTATTAGTGAAACATATAATATCAATACAAAAAAACTAAGAGATGATGTTCCATTTCCAATAATTATAGGACATGTCGATAATTATATTTCAAAAACATTTATTGAATTTACACCGTTATATTATGGTATGCCAATTAAAAATAATAATATTAATGGTTCTGGTCTTTATATTGAACCTTGTGGTATGTTATCAATTACTCAAAATATATTAGATAATAAACAATCAACATTTAATATTACAACAAATAATAATGTTATTAGTATAATGAAAACCGCATGTATATCATCTAATATAATACATATTGGACTTTTATATTTAGGGTTATCTTTAAAAATTATTGATTATATTGGTTTTACTAGTATAAATTTTTTAAATCAAAAATTACATATGATGGATGGTGCTATGCTTGATGAACATACAGGAATAACAACTCTTATAAAACGACGTGTAAAAAATATAATATTTGTATGTCCAATAGTTACTATGTGTAGTATAATAAATACAAATGAACAAATAATTCGTAACAATACAATGTTGCAGATATATTTTGATCAAAATTCAATAAATTATATTTTCGATAAAAAACAGTATAAAATACTTTTAGATAAAATGATTGAATTAGACAATAATAATAAACCGATTGTTGTACAAATGAAAATGAATATTGTTTCTAATAATATATATGGTATTGTACATGATGATGATTATAAACCAACAATAACATTTATACATCCTAGTAAAAATGATTGGTTAGATAAAATAAATATAACTTGTAAAAATTATATCAATAATAATCAACAAAATAATTTTATTACCCGTATATTATCATTTTTTAGTTTAATCAGTTCTAACTTTAGAAATTTTCCATATACGTCTTATTATCATCAAAGATATTCATTACAATTAGTTAATGCAATGTCACAAAATGCAGCATATGATGTAATATCATCATCTGATAAATTTAATTTTGATAAATAGTATTAAGTAAATAATGTATAAAATAAATTTGTTATCCATATTTAAATGTATGACCGCATTCGTTACATCTTACAAATGTTGTTGGAGGTTCGTCACCTGCTCTTGTTTGTTTTTGTGTGACCGAACAATTTGCTTTTTTACATTTAGAACACGTAAAAACACTTGATCCAACAGTATTAAGTTTTTTATGTTCTTCCATTTCTCGTTTTTTAATAAAATTTTCATATTTTTCAGGATTAAGTTCTTCAGGTTTCATATATGCAACATTTGATGGTTTAATTGAATTATTATTTAAACCATTAATTAAGTATTGAGAATCAATATCAGTCAATTGACAAATAATTTCTTCACTTTTTGAATCATAAATAGATTGAACTAAATATGGTGCATCATTCGTTACTGCATATTCTGATGAAAAATTAAATATACTTAATTCTATTTTTTCAGCAATATTTTTTTTTCCAATAATTTTTTCAATTTGTTTAGTTACTTTATTACGACTAGTTGAATCAATTCCCATTAAATATTATATTAATTATTTTTTTATATAATATTTTCAATTTTTCTCTAATTTTTTACTTTTATTATATATTTTCCATGTTAATTTTATAACATATTTTTTTAATGGTACAACACTTCCACATGAACTAATTGCTGTTAAACTATCATAATTAATAATATTTTCTTCATGATTAAAGTTGTTTCTAATATTTTTATTATATTCAGATATTGTTTGTGGTAATATAAAATTATTATAACGATTTGATGTATCAACATAAAATGAATCAGCATATTCATCTGTATTATATAATCTTGGTTTAAACATATTATGGTTTAACGATAAAGGCCCCAAGAAAATTATTCTATCCATTGTATTGCCTACTTTTTTATGCAATGATTGTTTAAAAATATTATTGTCAGGACTGATAGAACTATATGGCATAACTTTTGTAGAACTAGGTGAATTTGATGAACTTGAAGAAACATAATTATCATTAAAAGGACTAGTCGAACCAGAATTATCATTATCATTAAAAGGACTAGTCGAACCAAAATTATCATTAAAAGGACCTGTCGAACCAAAATTAAGATTATCATTAAAAGGACCAGTCAAACCAGAATTATCATTAAAAGGACCAGTCGAACCAAAATTATTATTTGGACCAGTCGAACCAAAATTATTATTTGGACCAGTCGAACCAAAATTATTATTAGGACCGGTCGAACCAGAATTATCATTTGGACCGGTCGAACCTGTTATTTTATTATCAAATTTATATAAATTATTCCAAAATGGTATTTCTTTTGAATATTTAATAAATAGTTTTTTTTCAGATGCATTTAACCATGTACCAAATCCTCTCATACGATTTTTATTAATTATTTCAATTGGATCTTTTGTTCCACAAACATATTTATAATCAATATTCATATATGTCATGTGTGCACTAATACACGAAGGAGTTAAGTAAACATTATTACCATTATATAACCCCCGAACACATGGCAAATGAAATCGTGCAACAATAGAAAAGAAATCATCATATTGAACAGGAAATAATTCAAAACTATGATTTATATATGGTGATTCAATCTTAAATTTATATGTATATACCAAATCGATATCTTTAATATTTTTTACATAAAACATATCATCTGTAGATATATGATCTTGAGCATTTTTTTTATGATTAACATAAATTTTAAAATCAACATCATTATTTTCAAAAATTTCTGGATATTTTAATTTCATATTTATAAGTTCATTTGGTGTATAATCTTTAATAAGATCATTCATATAATTTATTTTAAGTTGTTCGTAATAAGGTCTAAATTTACTACGAATATTTTCATCATTAATATTATCAAATACATATTTAACTTTGTCTACAATTTGCATACTTTCATCAAAATTAATATTATTAATAATAAATTCATCAGAAACAAATAAATATCCTGTTTTAATTAAAACTAGTTTAATATGTGTTATTTCTGCATAATAATTAAATTTACATATATTTTTTACGATACAATTATAAAACTCTCGTGCATTATCAATAAATGTAAAATTATCTTTAGCTAAAAGCATGACATCAATATCAGACTTTGCATAATATTCATTGAAATACATGTTAAGTTGGTCAATTTGCATACTATATTTGTCACTTTGCATATTATATTGTTCTGTTTGTGCAATATTAAATAATGACATTAATGGATGTGATTTTTGAACACATGCAGTAATAATACTACCTGTAATAGCAACTTTATGTTTTTCAAAATCAAAACCATCAAACAAATTATTATTAGGACTGCATGTACAAAAAATATTCATTCTAATTAAAAATTCAGATAAATTACAAATACCACCATTAATAAATGTTTTATCATTAGTATGATAATCTTGAATACCACAAATATTTTCACTTGGTTTTAAATCATTATCAGATACTAAAATTGGCATATATGGATTTGATTTTGGATTATTATGATCAAATGGAAATACAGGTAATTTTGAAGCTGTATCAATATCAAAAATAAAATTATCTTTAATATTCACATATGATTTTTTAATACATTCTTCATAATAAAATTTAATCCATGCATATGAAAATAGATATCTAAATAATGGAGCATGAATTTTTAATGGTTCAGACATAACTGATAAGATATTAAAATTATTTACAACTAAGTGAGCATGTTTTTTGCTTACAATTAAGTTAGAAAATAGAATAAATTTTTGTTTTTCATTTAATGTACTAAATAATTGATTAATATCTTCATTACTAAATTGCGATTTAGCACTTATTCTATAAGGTTTAAAACCGTTTTTTGAAATAATTGATGATATATCACTATAATTATTTTTTTGATACATATCTCTAATATAATTATCATCAATATTAGATATATTTACTTTATTTTCGAATAATTCTTTTACAATATTACCAATAGCTTTATTTTCTAGCCTATTAGATTGAAATTTAAAATATCTTGCATTAAATATAGATGTAAAATTTATAGAACAATTATAATGTCGAGACCAATATTTTGAGTCTTCCATATTTGTCATTAACATACATAAATATTCATTTGCTTTATGATTATTTTCTTTAACACCAAAATATTGATTAAGTACTTTAAGTTTATATATATCTTCAAGTGTATTCATTGAATCATATTGTTCAAGATATTTTAATAAATTTTGATAAGCAATATTAAAAATAGGTATGATAATATTTTTAATACCAAGTGTATAGTTAAATATATTATATGGTTTTAATTGTTCATCTGATAAAATTATAATTTTATTAAAATGATTAATATTTTTAAGGATATTTAATGTTGTTTTATGAACTAAAAGATTTGAATTTACTTTTGTTATGACATCTTGTGTAATTTGTCTATCATAGAATTCAACTGGTATTGGTTCATTATTTCTTTTAACTAAAATATAGACACAATTAAAATATTTAGCTATATTAGATTGATCGAGATCTATAATTGTATCAGTATTATCATCGTGATAATTAATAGGGTTTTTATTATTTAAAAATGGATTTTCTATCATTTTAGACATTAATTATACATTGTTAATTATTATAATTTATATAATTATCAATTTTTAATATACACCGTAATCAGGTGTTAAATATCTACCACTACATTTATATATCGTATATACTCTATACAAGTTTTTACCCTTGTTATTTTTTTTCCATTCACCTACTATACAGTATTGATTTTCCTTATTAACATCATATGTAAACCTTCCTTTATTATCATATGTAAAACTTCCTTTATTATCCGGTTCATCATATATACCTTTACTTATTGCATCATTAACTAAAGATACTACAAAATTTTTTAAATTTTCTTTTTCTGTTTCGTCATCTATATCTTCTATACATTTCTTATCAAATGAATTAATATGTTTCAGTACATGACTAGTAATTATAATATTAAAATTATTATTATACACATATTCATATATATAAATACCATGAGTATCATTACATTTTTTTTTCTTCAATTCTTTACAGACAGGAGCATCAGTACGCCAGTTACCAGAAACTTCAGAAGGGTTTTGTTTTGAAGTAGTATACCTGAATTTTCTACGTTCAAAAGAATTATCGGTTGTTTTAGGTGGTATAGGTGGTGTTTTAGAATGGTTAGGTTTTAAATGAGGTGGTATATATGGTTTAGATGATGTAGATGATGTAGTTGGTGTTTTAGGTGGTGTGGGTAGTTCACAAGAAGAAGAAATAAAATTATCGGTTGTTTTAGAAGCAGGTGCAGTAGTAGGTGCAGGAGGAGCAGGATCAGGAGAAGTAGGAGCAGGAGCAGGATCAGAATCAGTAGAAGCAGGAACAGTGGGAGCAGGAGCAGGAGCAGTAGGTGCAGGATCAGTAGAAGCAGGAGCAGTAGGAGCAGTAAAAGCAGTAGGATTACACCTTCTATTACGTGGTGTATAAAATACAAGAGGTTTTGACATACCACCTTTTAATTCTAAATATTTTATTTTATATTTAAAATATTTTTGTTTATAATTTGTAATATTTTTTGACGGTTCCATGTATATATATATATATAAATTATTTGTATTAAGACAATAATTATTTATAAAATTTATTAATGTTTTATAAATAATTATTACAAACATGTCTAATGTATATAAATTAATATATTATTTTTTCATAATACTCATTATCTAATTTTCTAATATAATCTTGTTTAATCATATTGTCAATTGTTTTTGTAAATATCAAATCATCTAGTTCAAATAATATAATTGATTTTTTAACAAAAGTAAATAATTCATCGTAAAATAGTGGTTTCGAGTTAATTTTTAATAAATGATTTATTACTGTTGATGTAATTTGTCTATCATAAAATTCAACTGGTATTGGTTTATTATTTCTTTTAACTAAAATATAAACACAATTAAAATATTTAGCTATATTACACATATCAAGATATATAATTGTATCAATATTATCATCATGATAATTAATAAGGTTTTTATTATTTAAAAATGGATTTTCTATCATTTTAGACATTAATTATCAATTTTTACACATTTATTCGATTCATATAAAAATATAGTTTTGTTAAAATATCAATTTAATGACAAAAAATAATATACTATTAATTAGATAGACTTTGTTTGTCTAATACTATAAATGATGATCCACACGATCCTTGCGCTCATAACCCTATTCCTATCCCAACCCTGTCGTATTTTTAATATCCGGTTTAAGACCCCTAATTACAAAATATGGATCATTAACATTGTTTGAATTAATTCTGATATTAAATTTAATATTAAAATTATTATTATTATTATTATTTTTTTGAATTTTAATATTATACTGAAATAAATCTGGTGATTCTGATTTGTAATTATTAATCATATATACATTATAATCTTTATTATTTAAATTAAAATGCCTATTTGTAATAATACTAAATTCTATATCACTTTTATTTTGTATTTTAATGTCAAAATTTATAGTAATTCTTAACATTTTTTTTACTTCTTTATCATATATATATGGCAGTAAGTTATGTATTTCCATATCATTTGTTATTTATCGTCGACCACCAGCATCTGTTATTATATATTTTCCTCGTCTACCTGATTCATCCATTATACCTGTAACATTTAAATCATCAAATTTATATGTCATGATATCTTGTCGTCCTCTATTTGTATTTATCATATTTTCAATAATTCGATTATTAACTATATATTCTCCATTTACGGTAAACATTTATTATATATAAATATATTTTAAATAATATATTAATAATTAAATTTTATATATTTTATTTTTATATTTTGTAATAAATTAATAGATTATTTTTTCATAACTCAAATTGTCTAATTTTCTAATATAATCTTGTTTAATCATATTGTCAATTGTTTTTGTAAATATCAAATCATCTAGTTCAAATAATATAATCGATTTTTTAACAAAAGTAAATAATTCATCGTAAAATAGTGGTTTCGAGTTAATTTTTAATAAATGATTTATTACTGTTGATGTAATTTCTTCACGTGTATGTACTATTTCTTCACGTCTATTATTTTCCCATATATTTTTATAATCTGATGTATTTAAAAATATTTCAATAAAGTTATTATTAATAGTATTTGAATTTAATAATACCCTATTATCTAGTTGTGCAAAGCATGACTGTAATACCATTATAGTTCTATCATTTTTACCAGAATTTAATCCATATATAGATTCTAATCTAAACATACCAGATGATATTAATGAACCAATTATATCATTTCTAAATTTATGTGAATAATTTGAGAAAAAAATAGCATTTTGGACATTATCTAAATCTACGCTATTTACATTATTAAACATTTCTACAACCATAAATTGAATTGGTAACATTATTAATTCTTGATTTAAATAAGTAATTGATACTTCACCAAAATGAGGAAACCAATTTAAAATTTTTTTACCGTTATGTTTTATATTATAATAATATTTAAAATTATGTAAATAATTTCCTAATTGTGTTTCTCGAATGTAATCAACCATTTTACTAGTAACAATTCCTTCTGTTTGATTAACATCCCAGTTATTAAAACTAGTTGTAATTACCGATATTTTATTAAATATATTATAAGTTAATTTATTAAATGCTATATTCTCATAAAATGATATATCAGCATCATTAATTACTTTATTAATTTTATAACATAATTTAGTACCAAATGTATTTTTTAAAAAATGTAATACAATTTTTTCAATATTAATATATTTTGTAAAATTTTTTATACAATGTTCTTTTCCAAGTGCAATTTCAGAATTAAATTCACTAAATTTAGTCATAATACGTTTTGTTAGTGTTTGATAATATTTTGCAATAAATATATCTTTATTTTTAATATTCAAAACAAATTTTAATAATTGTGTTGTTTCAGTTGGTTTATCATTACAAATTAATTCATTAATTGTTATATGTATTTGATCCATTAAATCATCTGAAGATAGTGCGGTAGAAATTTGTTGATTTATAATATCTTTAATAGGTTTACTATCAACTAGTTGATTAACATATCTAATAAAATTTATTAATTTAAAAATATTAAAATTAGGCATTTTTAATGATTTTTTTATTAAAATTATAATTTTATCAAATAATATGTTGAAAATAATTTGTTTATCATTATATTTACTATAGAGTATTAACTTTGATAAATCATTCCAAATATTATCAAATGTAAAAATAATTTCATCAAGTGTATTTGACTGTATAATATCTATAAGATTTTCAATAATTAGTTGTATTATAGGTGAAATAAATATATTTAAATCATTGTTGATAAATTTATAATATGTTTTTACAAGATTACAATATTTTATATTATCATTCATTTTTTGTATTTTTTTAATATTTTCCGGTAGTGGATAGTCTTGAATATTAACTAAAAATTTTTTATAAACATTTCCAATCGTTTTAAGTATTTTATTAAATATTTCGTAATTATCATATTTACCAAGAGTTTTAGTCAAGTTAAATAATATTTCAATATCTGATTTTAAATTTTTATCTAATAATATGACTTGTTCTTCAATAAATATCATAATTAAACTATCAGAAATTATAAAATTTGATAATTGTTTTATACCTTCTTTAATAATTTTGTTATCTGGTGATTTCATTATATTATTTAAATATTCTATTTTTATTATAAATTTTTTAAGAAATTTATTCAAATTACTAAATTCAAATGATTCTTTTTTAATAAATATTCTCATATTATTTCTACGTTCTATTAAATAATTTTTGACATGTATATTTATAGAGCTAAAATCGTCTGAATTAATATTATCAAACCAAACTACTTGATTTATATAATCAGACACTAATACATGAGTATCTGAAATAAGAATATTTTCAAAATAGTTGTCTATTTTGGAAATAGTCTTTGTTTTGTCTTCATTTTTGATATGGTTTTCAATAATTTTAAATTTATCATATAGTGACATTAAGTATATGTAATTATATAATATAATTGAATCAATATTCAATTTTTAATTAAATATTTTAGAAATTAAAAAATAGTGGATTATATCTTGGAACATTTAATTTATATAATTTAACTCTAAATGATCCCATTGTTTGATTTGTTCCTGGTATATCTATTATTTGATCATCTTCGATTTCTTTGTCGCCTTTTATTGATATAGGAATTTTAACAAGATTATCATTCATACTAGCTTGTACATAATATTCATATTGGTTTGATCCTGGATATGTTTGTCTACCAAATAAATTATAAGCTGTTTCTGTATTATTTCTTAATACTATTCCTAATAGTTGATAATTATCCGGATCACCTCGTGTTGGAATATTTAATAGAGATTTTATATATCTATCTGGATAAGCATAGCTTGGAACTCTTCTTTCTGGTGGTGCAAAATCATTTAATAAAATATCACGATCTCTATTTGATAATAATAATCGTTTTTGTAATTCAGAATCAATCATTCGATGATTTTGGATTTCATATGCATTAACAGGAATATTAACTGAGTTATTATCCGGATTATTAACAGGAATATTAACTGGATTATTAATCGGATTATTAATCATATTATTAACTGGATTATTAACCGGATTATTAATCATATTATTAACTGGATTATTAACTGGATTATTAACTGGATTATTAATCATATTATTA
>Ga0214919_10002311_pt1 | contig 30079 bp, 23 predicted proteins | sample LL1503_MetaG_FD_177994 | JGI IMG/M metagenome (GOLD analysis project Ga0214919, IMG submission 177994) | Freshwater microbial communities from Lake Lanier, Atlanta, Georgia, United States - LL-1503 | ecosystem: Environmental > Aquatic > Freshwater > Lake | place: USA: Georgia | collected... | reverse complement strand
CTAAGACAGGTTTAGTTTGCATGGTAAAAAGTAACTTAATTGGAACCAACCTTGTGGGGAATTATTGGATTTTTCTGCCATACCCTCTAATATGGGAGATGAGTCAAGAACGGATATATCCGCATAGTGGGTCAAAGGGAATGGTTTGAAGGTTTGATAACGAGTCCCTCACAACCCACTTTTTATTCCGTGAAACTGATCTTTATAGATGAGTGAAATGGATGTTTTATTAACCAATCCATATCCCAATGATGTCATGTATTCATGTTGCGTACTAGATTTGTTCTGAATGAAGGCATGGTCTTCTATACAGATAACTCGTGGTCTAGAGTTCCGAAAGTCAAAAGACTTTAAAACCTCAAGGTCTGATCCTTCTACGTCAATCGAAAGAAACCATGGCAATTCTCGATTGGGCAACAGTTCAACTATTTCAGCTAAAGTCATAACTTCTAAATTTTTAACCTTCTTCAATTTTATTTTACCTTCCTCTAAAATGCGTGACGCAACCTGTTTGTCCATAGTTGAATACTCGTAAGCCTCAAATTCCCAAAATTTAAGTGGGACTGAACCCAATCCGATCAAAGTGCAAACAGCTTTATCTCTAGGCCTAAGAATCTTTGTTAGAAGGTGATTCGAGCGCAGCGGATCTACCAGTATCCCATGTCGCCCACTGCGATAAAAAAGATAGGTATTTGAGCCGATAATTGGTTCACCAGCACCAATATCTATGTATGTGAAATCCTCATCATCAAAATAATGTTTTATTAAAATATCTTCTCCGGTTTGAGAATAACTGTCACGCTTAGTATTTCTAAAATTCTTGAATAGTCTCAGTAACGAATAAACACCAATCGACCTAGAAAAATTAATGATACTAATACGAATAGCCTGAGACTCCATTGTACGAGCCTAACGCACCCACAGTAAGTTTTCAACGATAATGACTTATAAGAACTAGAAATATATTTTGAATTATCAAAAACTTACATTTAGAATCAAATAATTTAGAAAATACTAATGACGACAGGTTCTACTGGCGAATAGATTTGAACTTCTCCCGGATTTATTCAACCAAAAATCCATAATTTCATCCGGTCTTAATCCACAAATATCTGAATTATCCCAACGCAAACAGCTAAATTCACCCATATTTTTTGTAACTAAAGCTACGTCATCGGGTTCAACTTCTTCTATTGCCCAAATTTCCACAGCTACCGCATTTACCTTTGACCAAAAATCTTCACCAAGTCTTGCTAATATCCTTGCATCTTGTCCTTGCGTATCACATTTAATAACCACAAATTGATAATTGTCAATTATGCCTGTAATAAAGTTTTTGGTATTCACAACTTCTATTACGCTTTCATCAAAAATTGTGTTATGCATAGCTCCTTCAACCAGTGAAGAATTTCCACGATTTGATCTCTGTGTATAAATAGTAGATGAGCCGTCAAATGAACCCAGAGCGAAACGGAAAACTTGAATTCGGTTTTTATACTCAACTAAATTCGATACTATTGCAGAACAATGACTTTCAATTGGTTCAATCAAAAATGCTTCCATGAGAGAGTTTGTCTGATTCAGTACTTGCAATGCGATTAGTCCCACGTTCGCCCCGATATCCAAAAACAACACCGGCTTTTTTATTTTTGCTTCCTGCATAGAAATTTCAGCTGATAAAAAAATTGCAACTTCTCGCTCCCAAGTAGCGGATAGGCGCACACTTTTGTAAATCACCTGATCTTTCGGCAATTCTAGGACCTTACCGGCGTAGCCAAGTGATCCTATTTTTCTGAGCTGTAGCAATGCGTTTCCCGATTCCGTAAACCCAACAAAATCTGAGCCACGCACTTTTAAAATCCAACCAACCCACAGGAAAAACTCCTTGATCAGGTAAATCCATTTTCGAATAGTTCTACTGGGAAATGTCCTCAATGGAAACGGGTTTGAGACGGGAATGACATTTCGAATTATCTGAAGCAGATGAATGGTTTTTTTCTCAATCATTGACATTGCTCAAGTATACTGAAATCCTCTAGCTATGGCTCAAGCGTGGGAATTGGAACACTAAACATGATTGAGAAGCATATTCACCAGACAGCTCCCAGTTATGAAGAGTTGCCACAAGACTACAAAGATAATATTGAAAAAATAAAAAATCTGAATCCAGAGTGGAAATATCACTTCTACGATGACGCAGCCGTGGAAAATTTCATAAAAAGCAACTTTGACGGTCGCATTTTCAGACTATTTTCTAAGATAGATAAAAGATACGGGGCCGCTCGAGCTGATCTATTTAGATATTTAGTCGTCTTTAGATATGGCGGTCTTTACTTGGACATTAAGTCCACTTTGCTGACGCCCTTAGACTTAATACTTGTTGATTCCGATACATTCATAACTTCACATTGGCCTAAAATATTGGATGGCGTAGACATCTCGGCTTGGGGTAAACATGAAGATTTAATTTCACCTGAATTTCAAAACTGGTTTATTTTTAGTGATTCAAGTAATGAGATTTTGCAAAAGGTTATAGACACAGTTCTAGATAATATTGAAAACTACAATGCGACTCGTGACGGGGTGGGTCGACGCGGTGTAATTTCATTAACAGGTCCTGTTGCATATAGTCAAGTCCTTGAAAAGAAAGAAAATATAGCAAAAATAAAGATTATTAGTAATGAGAAGCTGGGGTTTGTTTATAGCATCTACGGCATAAATGACTCAAAACACATTAGGCTACAAAAAGAACATTACACAAAATTATTTATTCCTATTATTAAAACCAATTTAATGAAAACGGTTTATTTATATTGGCGTTTCCGAATCAAAAACTTTCAAACTAGATTGATCAGAAAATTTAATCAAAATTTTATGCCTTTTATTGATCGCTTATCTGCGAAAAATCTGCCGTCCTAAAACGTATTTTAAGTATTTAGCTGGTCGTGTCAATTTCAGAAGGATTGCTACGTGACTCCCCTCCTTGTATCGATACCGTTCAGAACCATTAATTTCTGCCTGCAACCAATATCTGTAAGATCGCAAATGTCTATCAGTTCTGTAATAAATAAATGGAAGTTCTACGACTAAATATGTGCCATGATCTAGTCCCGCGTGCCATAGGTGCAAGTCTTCGTTATGGAAAGATTTTTCATCATAGCCACCAGTCTTTGTGAACCAGGCTCGAGTGAAAGTTGTACCACTATGAACTATTGGGTTGCGACCTTTTTTGATCTGATCTGCCAATTCTCCATGAGTGTTATGAAAATTTGATTGACGAGAATCTACTCCCCAATTTCCAAAAGAAATCTTTTCACCTGAAATTAGTGACATATCTGGCATGGTTTTAAACTCCGAGAGAACGAAGTCAATTACACCTTCGATTAAAATGTCGTCAGAGTCCAGAATCATTAATAGATCTGCATCCGAAGACGCAATTCCAATATTTCTTGCTCTTGACTGACCTACTGAACTTTCAAGCGAAATGACTTTGATCGGTAAACAAGCCGAATATGAGACCGCCAATTTTGCCGTTGAATCATAGCTTCCGTCATCAATCACTACTACCTTTCCAATAAAGCTTGTAGCACGATTGCGGATAATTGAATCAAGCGTTTCCGTAATCGTTAATTCTGCATTTTTTGCCGCGATTATTATATCAATCTTAAGATTCATGCTAAATTCGTTATCTGCGGGTTCTTTTGGTCGAGAATTAGTTGAAGTCAATTTCCATACCTCCGTATTATGTACAAACTTATACTCACTTACCTTAGTTTTCGCATTTTTAGATCTTCGTATATTTTTAGAAGGTTTGAATCTGCTCTAGAAGGGGAGGCCTCCCTTTCCCACCAATCTCTAGCAGACAGATTTTTATATGAATAGTTATCTTGATTCAGCGTATTGAAATACTCTCGCCAAACTTCAACTTCCGCGGCCAAACTCGTAATCCAATCTAAGCCTGATAATTCAGCCAATGGCCCAACATTTGAAATCACAACTGGCCTACCATTGGCAGCGGATTTTGAGATCAAACTTGGGAATCCTTCGAATGATTTCGAGGGAACGCACACAATACGGCAATTGCGGATCGCTTCGCTTATTTTCTCTTCTGACAGCATTCCAAGAAATATAACTCCATCAGCCGGCGAAAATTTAGATTCTAGTCTCTTTCGCAGTGGCCCTTCCCCTGCAATATATAACTTCCAACCATTTTTCGGTGCGGTTGATTCAACCCAAGCCTGAATCAGAAGGTCTACACCTTTTTCTTCAGTAAGTCGACCGGCAAACAATAATCCTTTTTCCTGTGGATCATAAGTCTTAGAGGGGCCGTCACAAATTGTGGGACGAATTGAAATACGTTTATCTGATACACCCAAATCAATCAACTTTTGAAAAGAGAAGAAATTCAAAACAATAAAGTGATCAACTAAATGAAAATCTCGTAAAAATAATCGCGTGTACCTTGAATATAAAAGAGACTGGAACTTGCTCTGACGATAACAACCTCTGATAACACCACTTGCAAAGTATCTCTTATCAACGCAACGAAAGCAGGCCTTGCCAGCATACGAATGAGATCCATTTAGACAACTAAGGCGAGCATTGTGTATAGACATTACAACGTACTTCTGTCTTTTCTTAAGATTTTTCACAATATTAAAGCCGAATGCTGGAAAGCTATTGTGAAGATGGACTACATCAGAAGCCGCTATTCTTTTCCTCTGCTGGCTCGTTATAGTTGGATATCCGAACAGAACACTTTGTAAAGTAAGCCGAATCTTCCAAAGTAATGAACCGCTAAATATTTTGTCCGAATTTGCAAGAATCAACTGCACATCAGGAGCAATCTTTTGTAATCTCGAAAACTCCTGATTTACCACTTCATTTTCGCCAGATGGGCCAATAGATTGATAGGCATTGTGCAGAATAGATAGTTTCATTTTATTTCACAATTTTCATTTCTTTGCGATTGAGAATACGTAATTCTAAACCAATACAAAATCTGAATCAGTACGATGCTAACGCTAAGGTACAACTGAATTTCGATCAGCTTCAGTTCCGAACCTCTCACAAAAAAGATCAATGAAACTAGGAACCCGACCAATAAATTAACCTCAAACATCTCCTGAAACATCCGTTTGCGCCGCATGAAAGTGCCAATTGGATAAAAACAAGAATTAGTTACCGAGGCAAAAATACCAAGCAAAACACAAAAAGATATCGAATAGCTGAAAATCTCGGCACTCACAAGAAACAAACTTCCAAATACAGCAATTATTGGAAGGCTATATCGTGATAAAAGTCGAAAATTAGACCGTATAGATTGCATAACTGATCTGATGTTCTTCCCATCCTTATTTTCTAAGACTGTATGTAACCAAAATGAAAGCATTATAGCTTGCACCGGGCTTGCCAAGGTTTGAACTATCCGAAGATTCCTAAAGTTATCATCATCTAAATACTTTGCTATTAGGAAATTTAGTAGCAATGAAAAAAATAAAGAAGATGCCCCAACTAAATACTGGAAGTGATTAATGTAAGATAAACCAACTACTTTTAAATTAAAATCTACTTTTTCTAATCTCAGCACCAAATATACAATTGCAAGCATTGGCCCAACTATCAACAACGCAATTACGGTGGTTAATCTAGTTTCCGGTCTTAAATAAGTAATTACGAGCACAGTCGTAGCGGAAAAAAGCCAAATCGAATCCCCAAGAATCACGGAGCTACCCTTTGATTGAAAAAGCAGATATCTAAGAATGTCCTGCAAGAGTGATAACACTGCAAAAATAATCATGAGTGAATCTAAGATTCCAAATGAACTTTTTGTATGCATACTTACGATTGGAATAATTGATACTGGGAATAGTGAAAATAGGAGAATAAAAAAAGATGTTCTACTATGCTTCTTATCAGACGTTAAAATACGCTGCTCTAGAAAAGTAGAACGGAGAAAACCTTGAAAAACCAATGCTGACACCACATACAAGAACCATTTACGTAGTTCGATTGGGTTTGAAATATTTATAATCAACAAGGAAGTTAGGAAGGTTGTAGCAGACGTAATTGATTGACTGAGGAATCCCTCTCTCCCTGCGACGATTGATCTAATTTTATTCAAGAATTAAACTCCTTTTTGGCTTAATTTTTGACTGTAAATTTATTTACCTTTTGACTCGACCCCTCTATTCTATGTGCTTGTAAGTCTCGCGTGCTGCATTGATTAAACCATTTATTCAAGAAGTAGGGGTTTTAGGGTAACCTTCGATTAAAATCAAATGTAAGGTTAGGTTCGGATCATTAATAGAAAAATATTGATACTTACGCTTATCTGTGGAGTTACCTTGGCTGGTGGGCGTTGGGTAACCCAAATTTGGTTAGGTCCTTTTCCCATTTTGGACTTGATTTTCCAATTTTCTATTCTCGTTGCGTTTTTTTCGTTTCTGAGAGTAGAGAAGGACTTTGAGTCTTATGCGTTTGGAGCGCAATTAATTCTTTTCGCATTGTCAATCTTCTATGTTTTTACCGTTTTTCGGGTTATTTATGATGTTTTGGCTGAAGGATACGAAATAAATTTGATTTTTAGAGATTCGACATTTTTTTTATCACTTGGCTCAATCCCTATTATTACAAAATTGCTAAAAAAGGAAATTCACAATTTAAACGTTCAAAGTGCAATTTCAAAGTCCCTTACCGGAGCCAGCATCGTTGCAATCGCTTGCGCCGTCTTAAGTCGGGGAGCGTCCGACTTCAATGGCTGGCAAATCCACTTACCGATACTTGATTTACAGGCACCATTACTGTCGGTCCGATCGGACCAGTTGATTTGTGGTATTTCGCCTCTAATGATTTATCTCTTTCATAACATTTCAAAGGACCGTAAGAAGAATTTTTCTCGGTTAGGACTAGCTGTAATTTACATATTCGTACTCACTCAGATGTCGAGCCGCGCTGTTTTACTTGCGGCTCTGATTATAACTCTAATTGGGGTTTCATCACTAAGGCGTCAGAACACTAACTCTGGAAAAGGTAATACCTTTGCTCTCCCTATTTTAATTTTTCTAACTCCCTTTGCGTTTTTTAATCTCAATAGAATTCCAAGTATTCAAAGATTCCTTAGTGGATTTGGTTTGTCTCCTTTGAGCTCGGCATCTACCTCGCTAGAAATTGGATCTGCAGGAACTCAACATGCGCGTGAAGAAGCATGGAAACTAATCTGGAACTTCTGGATTGGACATGAATTTTGGATGGGATTCCCTTTCGGATACCACTTTGTTCTCGAATCTGGGGCCCTCAGATATCTATCAGGCGCTGCAGATGTGCGATGGCCTCACAATGTCTTGCTCAGCATTCTGTGTCGAAGTGGCTTGATACTTGGAGTCGTACTCATTTTTGCCATTATTGGGATCTTGATAGCTGCGATTCTCGGCACTAGACACCCGAATGCAGATTTGATTGATATGCAGGTTTTAGCTTTGGTTTCTACCATTATTACTGTGAGTTGCTTTGGGGTATTACTTGAGTCGCCATTTGGCTATATACCATTTACGTTCGCGTCAGCTGTGATTATGAGTCGGACTATCATGCTTAAACGCTTTAAAGAACGAAATTACAAATGAGCTACGAAATTGAAGGACTACGCATCACGTCAATCAAGTTTGACGCTCTGAAAAATCAGCTCAAAAATAGTAATAGTGAAAAGAAATCTGTACATTTTGTAGCAGCCTCGACGATTGTCGCAGTGAATCAAGACAAGCAATTACTTGAAGTAATGAATTCTGGAATTCTGATCTCTGACTCATACCCATTACTAAAGTATCTTGCTACTCGACAAGGTACATTTCACGGCATCCGGGGAACCGATTTCATGCGCCTTTACCTGTCAGATGGGGACCAGCTTTACTTTTTGCTCGGGTCCACACCTAAAGTCACAAAGGCACTTATTGAAAAAATACAAACACTCAATCCCGCAGCAACGTGTGTTGGTGAGATAAATCCTTCTTTTACTGAGGACTTCAAATCCGAAATTAAAGCTTGGGCTAATGTGATTATCAATTCTGGAGCAACTAGCGTCTGGGTAGGTATGGGATCACCAAAACAGGACATAATCGCACATTTACTAACTCAAGAAATAAATGTACCAATTCTTGCCGTTGGCGCTGCTTTTGATTTTATATCTGGTAACAAACGCGAAGCACCAAGAATTATTCAAAAATTATATCTGGAATGGCTTTTTCGTTTTCTTTCTGAGCCAAAGAGACTTTTAAAGAGATATACTTTGGGCAATGCAACTTTTTTACGTATACTTATTCTGGATGTGATGAAAACTTACAAAAAGAAGTAACTATTTGATTATTCGGTTTTTTAGGTGCCTAAATACACCACTTCTGAGATGGAAGATGTCTCTAATTAACTTCCTATACGTGTACTTTCGTACTCCAAATGTTTCAGAAACAAGATTCTTCCATTTTTCCTGCTCCATACCTTTCCAACCATTTTCCAATGCGGAACTCATGTTCGAATAAAAAAACTTGAAACCTGTTTTTTTTTCAGCTGGCAGGTGCCAAAAAATCAATTCTTCTAAATTTTCAGGAATCTTTCTAAAAGTCCAAGGTTGGGTCCAGATTCTTTGAATTAAGTTACTTCCATTTTCAGAAACAGAGAACTCTTGACTTACTAGTGAAATTAAATGCGCTTCTTCACGCAAATAAATGCCCCCTGTCGCTGATGCCTCTAGATTCAGATCAAAGTGATAATCCATAAGTTCGCTAAATTTTTGTATGGAATCACCCCGAATTCCGAGAAATTCACCACCATAATACTTTGAAAGCCTTTTAGGTTGTTTTTGGGTTCGCTCGGCAAACAACCTTCCAATATCGGCAACTTGTAAGCCGTTAATTTCCTCATCTTGAATATCGGAAATAACTAATAGTATCAACTCTGAATTCGATTCAAATTCAATTTCTTCGTCCGACATTGCGATTACATCGGAGTCAAAAATAAATGTATCGCAGTTGTAATGCGCTAAATAATTTAGAATATCTATCAAGTAAAATTGATTTCGCCATTTTAATCCAAAATTTTGAGGTGGAATATGACTGTTTTCTAGCACAACAATTTCCACATTTAAGTCCAAGAGTTTTTTCTTAAATTTAAGACTTGACACTTCATATCCGAGTTGATTTGTAAAAAATAATCTTTTCTCGGTTCGCTTAAAATTCGAAAGTGATTCAAAGAATATCTCAACGCATCTAAAATATACTTCGTAATGACCTGACCGAGTACTTCCACCAAGCGTTTGGGAATATACTCCACTATCAGCGTCGCTATCTGCGTGGAACCAAGTCGCAATTATTTGATCGTATTTAGTGTATTCGGTCAATCTGATTTCTCACTTTTCTATTTAAAATCGAATTGTACTTTAGTTTTTTGCTTACTCAAATGCAAAAGTTCGCACGCTCAGATACCTTCAAAATCGATGACGAATTCAATAGGAAGGGATAAACTTTTACCAGGAACTCGGAGAGGAATAATCTTGAAAAAAGGAACTATTGCGTATTTGCGCAAAGTGGCTTCTCCACAGCAGCGCTCAATAATTGCGTTCCTGCTAATTCCAGATGCAATCGCTATTTCCGCTTCTGCCTTTACGGCATATAACTTTAGATTCCCAGATGCGGCAAGGATCTCAGGTAGAGCGCCAGCCATTGCGCAATTCGAATACAGGGGAATTCTGATGGTGTTGGTGTGCTTGTGGATTTTTACTTTGATTGCTGCTGGTACATATCGCTTCAACCATTCAACGCTAGTTGTCTTTAACTTGCGAATGACCATCAAGCGATCGATTACTTTCTTCTTCGTACTTGGCTTTATTTCGTTTATCCTAAAGGCTTCTTTCTCCCGTTCAGTCTTCTTGATAATGCTTGGAAGCGGTTTGCTTTATCTCTTTATGGTACGTTTTTTAATTTATGGTTTGGTGCTACGCCCATTGATTTTGCGAAAAAAAGTCTCATCAAACTTAATGATTGTAGGACGCCAAAAAGCTGACTTGGAAGAACACAGTGACTGGTTGATTGATCATAGAACCCTCGGCTTCACCATTGCATCTCGACTAGTTTGTCCTGAGATCAATAGCATTTGGATAGAAGAATTTGACCGGTTGCTTCGGTATAAAAAGATTACGGAAGTCCTACTACTTCCTGGAATGGAATCTGATCCCAATTTTTCCAAGTTTATTCATTATTGCGAGGATCTTGATATACATGTGAACTGGATTCCGTTGGATTCAGGCAATCTAGGATATTGGTTGATTCCATCCCCACAGGAAGGTATTCCATTCCTGACATTTGAACGTTCTGAAATTTCCTTGCCATGGCGTATTTTAAAGCGCGGCTTCGACTTGGTCTTTTCTATCTCATTAATTATCCTTTTGAGCCCGCTATTTCTAGCCATTGGTATTGCCGTGTTAATTTCCAGCGGATGGCCGGTCTTTTACTCACAAAAACGTGTTGGATTGAACGGAAAAACCTTCAAGTTCTATAAGTTTAGATCAATGATTAAGGATGCGGACAAGATTGTTGATGAAGTTGAAAATATTCACGGATCTGACCATGTGATCTTTAAGAACCGCGAAGATCCTCGAGTGACACCTGTGGGGCGCATATTGCGAAAGTACTCACTAGATGAGCTTCCACAGTTCCTCAATGTAATGAATAACAGCATGTCTGTTGTGGGTCCGCGTCCGGCTCTGCCAAGTGAGGTAAGTATCTATAACTCAATCTACGAACGTCGCTTGATCGCAAAGCCTGGCATTACCGGGCCTTGGCAGATATCAGGGCGTTCTGATTTAGATTTGCGCACAAGTGTTGCACTGGATTTGAACTACCTGATTAACTGGAGCTTTACTCGGGATCTGTGGATCATCGTCTCCACAGTTGGTGCAGTATTTAAAGGTAAGGGCGCTTACTAAGCCTTCTTATTATCTTGGCGCTTTAACTCTTCTTTAAATCGCTGACCTTTAATGTGCTGAAAGTTCTCTTCTAGCGCTTGGCGAGATAGCACATCGGCACTTGGGGCGTACTGAGCTTCTTGCGAACCACGTTTTGCATATGGGCGGTAATTGGCGCCGTAATAACGAGGATATCCATAGCGGTACCCATATTCGTATTCAAGCGATGATTCAGGGATCTTATTGATGATGACACCGAGAATAGTTGAGCCAACAGCTTTAACCGCATCGCGAGAGCCGATAAAGTGAGGTTTTTTTGTTACTCCTGCGTGGACAATTAGAACGCATCCATCGGCCTTGGCAGAGACGATTGCAGCGTCTGTGACAGGCAATAACGGTGGGCAGTCGATTATGACGTACTCGAATTGCTTACGCAGAATTGCTATTAGTTCTTCAAATTTATTTGAACTTAGCAGTTCAGATGGGTTCGGTGGAACTTTTCCAGAGAGAAGTACTTTAAGTCCGGTGGATTCGTATGCGTGGAGCATGCCTTTTACCGCTTGTGGTGTGAGTTTCTTAGGACCCGAGATCAGATCGCTAATTCCTTCAGACAGTGATGACATTTCGAGATAGAGCGGAACTTTGGGGCGACGTAGATCTGCTTCAACGAGAACAACCTTGGCGCCTGCTTGTGCAAGCGAAAGGGCTAGGTTGATAGAAGATGTTGTCTTGCCTTCATTAGGGAGCGCAGATGTCATAACAATTACCTGCGGATGGGCATCTGGGGAAAGGAATTGAAGATTGGTACGGAGTGTGCGGAATGCTTCGGTGCGGGCGGCGTAGCGTCCGATTTGTGTAACTAGCGGCTTTTCATCTGCGATCTCATCAAAACCAATTGCCGCAAGAAGTGGAGTACCAAGCAGGTCATCTTCATTCTTAACTGTGTTATCGAGCAGCTTGCGAAGAGATGCAACTCCGATACCGAGTCCGAAGCCAAGTAAAAGTCCGAGAGCTAAATTAATTGCTTTCTTGGGTGATGCTGGAGAACCGGCAGGGATGGCATCTTTAACTGTTGATACCTTTACAGGTGAGTCAACACCAATGCCGTGCAGTTCTAGGTCACCTACGGTAATTCCAAATTGTTCGGCAACTGCGTTGGCGATAACTGCGGCGCGCTCTGGATCGGTGTCGGTGACTGTGAGTGAAATCAAAACTGTATCAAGCGGTGCGGATGCAGAAATCATGGAACCAAGTTGCGTTGCATTCATCTTCAGGCCAAGGTGCTGAATGACTGGTTCAAGTGTGATCGGACTATTCACGATTTGGGCATATGACTTAACGCGCTGTTGTGAGAAAGATGAACCGGTTGCGAGCGCGGAGATATCAAGTGTTGATGCTGGAGTTGATACAAATATCTGCGCTTGTGATTCATAGAGCGGAGTTGTTGTAAAAGTAATTGCGGCAGCGATAACGAAGCCCACCATCGTGCTTGCAGCGATAATGATGCGGTTTTGAACAATCAGGCGCCAGTATTGAATCAGCTCCATGCTCACCCCCTGATTTCGCCATGACTCTACTCCGCAGAGGGGCTTCCCCTCCGTATTGGTTAAGGGTAAAGGTTGGATCGAGGTTAGGGAAATGGTTTTTGAGAGGCAAAAAGGCTACAGATCAGTGCTTTTCTCGCGTTTTTGCTCAATTCGCTCAAGAGTTTTGACCAAGGCTGCCCCTAGAAGCAGACTCAGGCAATTTGATCGAAAATCCACTAAATCCGAGACTCGGCCAGGGATGTAAATCTGTGAGATCTCGATAGCCGCTGAAACGGCCACACCTATTAGAAAGACTCTACCGAGTGAGGCTTTTGGAAAGATGAGATGTGCCATAACGATAAATGGCGTGAGCATAAAGTAATTTCCGATTGCCACACTTGTTGTGTCGGCATAGAGAATTTTATAGAAGAAATTTGCATGCGATTGCAAGAAGGTGGAAACCGCGCTTGGGTCCCCTGACTCAAGGATCGGACGTGGGAAGAAGGTGAACAGGGCCAGGGCAAGTAGATAGAGAGCGAATGCGATTGATATCGCTCGAAATCCAAGCGAGCGCTTGCTATACCAGTTCACCCAGTAACCTTAACTCATGCGCATCGTGACGGTCTGTCGGATGAACCAGGCGCGCTCACCTTTTGCGCAGGCGGTGCTCGAGCGTAACTTCCCTGAAGATCAGGTTTCATCGACTGGTGTCAACGCAATAGAAGGCACTGCCATATTGCCAGCAGTGATAGATACCGCAAAGAATTGGGGAGTTCCAATTACTCAGAGTTCATCTCGCTCGTTGGCCAATGCAAGTACTGATGTTCTGGCCGCAGATTTAGTTATAACCGCGGAAAACACTCATAGCGATGCGATCCGAAATCTGGGATATGCGGGTGCGCTTCGCAGTTATGAAGAAATTATTGAAGATCAAGATTTCACTCCGGTAGATCCCGGCGGCCTATTGCCGGATGTAGTTATGCGCGAACTTGGCAAAGTTGGGGCTCTTACGCTGCGTGCTGCCATTGATGCCAAGGGTTTCCCCCATGCAAATAGCATCGACGCTGTTTTGCCTCACGGCGTCACCGATTTAGGAATGGCACTTGCTACGGCCCAATTCTCTCGCATGGCAAGCGGTGCGATCTTGGTCGATGCCGATCTGCGCGCGCCATTAGCTGGCGAAATCGAAGAGCTCGGTTTAGAGAGAGTCTTCTTTGATGTCGATCAATTGGGACTTGCGCAAACTCCCCTGATTAACACAAATCAGATTCTCACTCACAACCGTCAAGTTGATTTTCCGGAAAAATTCTTTCTATCACCTTCGTGGCGGGAATGGATTCGCACACTTGCAGAACAAGCACCCGTTGTAATGGTTACCGCGCCGCGACATTCACGTATGCGCCGACTTGCCGATTCATACCTTGCTTCCTATATGTCTGATGAATTCACGGTAATTTCAGCATGATTAGCCGGGTATTTAAGGTTTTAGGAATACTTCTAGGTATTTACGCACTTGTCTTTGCAGTTCACATATCTATTGCAGCAATGCATGCAAAAACTTACCTGTCATCGCTAAGCGGTGAATACGATCGCGCATCGCTTGATAAGGAATCTGGCAATCTGGCAGCTGATATAAACCATATATTTATCGATCTAAATCTTCCGGTTATTAAGCAAGTAACTGCAGCTTTTGGAGTTGACTTCACACCTATACGAGATGAAGTAATAGCAACGGTTAAGGCCAGTTCTTGGCTGGCTGGTGCTGATGCGCCAAAGCGTTACATGATCGCTTTTCAAAATAGTGCAGAGGCCCGTGGCACAGGCGGAATTCTCGGTGCATTTGCCATTGTGGAGATGAATAAAGGCGCCTTTACGGTCATACGAACGGGCTCAAATGCTGTGCTTTATTCACTTAAAGATGTGCCAGTTAAGGTGCCGGCAGAATTTACAAAGCTATACGGCAAGAACCCAGCAATTCTGCAGAATTCGAACCTCTCCCCTCACTTTCCTTATGGCGCACAAATTTGGATGGGGCTATGGAAAAAGCAATTTGGAGAGCAGCTTGATGGAGTAATCGCAGTAGATCCCACCGCCCTGAGCTATGTTCTAAAAGCAACAGGCTCGATCAAACTGAAAACTGGAGAAGTAATCACAAGCGATAATGTCGTATCCGAGACGCTGCAAAAGGCTTACAAGCGTTACGAGACCAATAACAATGCGCGCAAGCAATATTTGGTAGAAATTATGAACGCAGCGGCTGCCAAGATAACTAGTGGACAATTTTCAAAGCTGGAGATGGGAAAGGCTATTAAGACAGGGTTGATTGAGAACCGGATCTTGATGTATTCACAGGATGCCGGTGCTGAAAAACAATTATCAACCGTTCGTCTTGGCGGGTTCTTAGAAACAGCGCCAAATAATGAGTTCCGTGCAGTCATTCAAAATATTGATGCCAGCAAACTTGATTACTATCTCCAGAAATCTGTGACCATCGAAAGCAAGTCCTGCAAAGTTCCTAACCAAACACAGGTGCGTGTTCGACTTACAAATACTTTAAAATCTGGCAAAGGTTTACCCGCTTATGTCTTAACGAGAGCAGATAAAGGAAAACCTGCAGACTTAGTAACTGGGCAACATAGATTTAAGCTATTTATTTATGGGCCAACCAATGCCATGCTTGTCTCAGTATTGCGCGATAACCAGACAAATGGTTTAGGCGGAGGATCTGCTGAGCGTGGCCGGCCGATATATGTTGCCGATGTTGATCTAGCACCGGGTCAAAGTGAGAACTTCCTTGCCAACTTCGCTGGCGGAGTAGGTAAAATTACATTTGTTGATCAACCTTTGGTGCGACCAACGCAACTTTCCATCAAGGGTGGGTGTTAAGTAAGTATGCGTAATCTATCGCAACGCCACATACTTTCAGCGGTTGCCACCGTTGTCTTGTCGTTGCTATTTGCGCAATTACCAAATACATCAGCACCTGCAGTTGTTTATTGTTTAGGTCCTGCCGCCTATCCCCCGGATCTACCTGATTGCCTTGACCCAGTTGTTGAAGCCCAGAAAGTTGCACAGAAACAAGCAGAAGATGCCGCAGTAGCTGCGGCTTCTGCGGCGGCGAAAGCGCGCGCCGACAAAGAAGAGCAGGATGCAATTGCGGCAGCTATTGCTGCAGCTACATCAAGAGCAGATATTGCTGCAGCGGCAACTGCAGCGGCAACTGCAGCGCTCAGGGCAGCCAAGGCAGAACAAGATGCAATCGATGCTGCGGATTTAGCAAAGACCGCAGAAGATAATAAAATCAAAGAAATTGCCGCGGCAAAGACTAAAGCTGAAACTGCAGCGGCAAATTTGGCGCGCGATGCTGCTGCTGCTGCTGAAACAATTCGCTTGGCGCAAGCAGCTGTCGAAGCCCAGCGAGTTGAAGTACAAAGGCAGAACGATTTAGCAGCTGCCGCACTCCGTGAATATCAAGCCAAGCAGGCTGCACTGCAGGCAGAAGTTGATGCAAAGAATGCCGCGGCGGCCCTGGCCTTAGAAGAGGCAAATACTAAAGCTACTGCAAATCGTGCTGCAGTTGCAGCAAAGGCTGCCGCTGATTTAGCAGCTTCTGAAAAAGCCAGACTTGCCGAAGAAGCTGCAACGAAGGCAAGAGCTTCTGCTAATTCAACACTGGATGCGCTAACTGCGTATCAGAGCGCTGGTGGAATTCTGCTGCGGGCAAACACTTTTGTTGATGCTGAAACTATTGCAGAAGAGGTCTTGCCGGAATTTCCTGACGCCAAATATATTGGCACAGATTTAGCTGCACTAAAAACTGCATACCTTTCTGCAAAGGCAATTAGCGATAAGGATGCAGCAGATAAAGCAACAGCTGATGCTTTGGCAGCGGCGGCGGTAACTGCTGCCGCTACTGCCAAGGCTGTTGCCGATGCGGCAGCAACAGCTGCTGCGGAAGCAAAGACCCGTCAAGATGTTGCCGATGCAGCAAAGGCTGTTGCCGATGCAGCAGCTGCTGCTGCTTTGAAAGTTGCACAAGATGCTGCCAAACTTGCTGCAGCGGCTGCGGCCGAGAAAGTGCTCCGTGATAACGCTGCAGTTAAAGCTGTGCAAGATAAATTGAAATTGGAAAATGATGCCAAGGCTGCTGCAGCGGAATATGCAGCACGTCAGGCAGAGTTACTGGCTGTTGCGGCGGCCAAAGCTGCCGCAGATGCGGCATCCACTGCAGCGACTGCTCGTTCAAATGCCCTCAATGCCGCCGCTAAGTCTTTAAGTGATGTCGCTACCTCATCCGGAAATTATGCAGAGGCAGCAGCGGCTGCCGCTGCCTCCTTGCAAGAAGCCAACCGACAATCAGATGCTGGCTCCGCTGCAGCCGCTCTTGCACAAGCAGCTGCAGTGCAGGCGCAAGTTACTGCAGATCGCGCACTCGCCGTGCAGGTTGCAGCCGAAGAAGCTGCTGCGGCGGCTGTTGTCGCAGCTGCAGCGGCGGCCAAAGCTGCATCCGATGCAGCTGCTGCGCGTGCAGCTGCTGCTGCCGCCAATCAGGCAAAACCAGTTACCGATAAGCAATATTCGCTTCTTGTAGCTGCCGCACGGCGCGAAGCTGAAGATGCCGCAATAAAGAAGGCCGCAGAAGAGAAAGCTAAGGCAGATGCTCAAGAGGCTGCAGCTGCCGCTGAGAAGGCTGCGGCAAATACGGTTCAAGCTGAAACTGAAGCTGCGCGCAAGAAGGCAGATGATGCCAAGGCCGAGGCAGATCGATTGGCTGCAAAGGCGGCAGAAGATATAGCTGCAGCTGATGCAAAGGCCAATGCAGCAATAGATGCTGCAAAGAAAAAAGCACAACAGATTATCGACAAGATTAAAGAGAATTTAAATAAATTAGCTGCATCGGCTGCGCAATCTGCTGCAAAATATCGAGATAAAGAGAAACAATCATCCGCTAAAGCAGACTCTGCGACTCAAGCGATGAACGATGCTAAAGATAAAGCCTCTCGTACTGCTGAAATTGCTAATGCTGCAGCAGTTGATTTAAAAAATGCCACTAACCTGGTCATCAATTTTCAAAATCAGCTGGAAGTTTTAGTCAGCCAAGAGAAGACAATAAAAGTTACAATTAACACGACCATAGAAAAATTAAACTCTTCAATCAACGATTTTGAAAAGTCTCGAATTGAAATTGCAAGTTATGTCGCAACATATAATTCTGCAAAGACTGAGGCTGATATTGCCACTAAGGACGCGGCTATTAAAAAAGAGGCAGCCTTGCGAAGCGCAGTTATTGCAGACAATGCCGTCGCGGCATATAAGACTGCTGCCGGAATTAAAACTCTCATATCAACGCAAAAGCCCTTTACGATCAATAACGTTGAAGTAGGGGCCGATCTTCAGACAACGGTAAGCGCTGCCGATATTGCCAAGTTAAAGAAGCTCGCGGATCAGGCAGTTGCGCGCCATAAGCAAGATCAAAAGGATGCCGATATTGCGGCAAAGCGGGCAGAAAAAGCGCTGGCAGATTTCCAAAGAATTAAGTCAGTACTGGAAGGAAAAGTTGCCGCCACAAAGCTGCTTCAAGAAAAGATTCGTGCCATACAGGATCAACTTGCAACTCACCGCCAATCCTTGGCTAGTGCTGTTATAGCTAAAAATGAATTAGCCAAGCGGGTAAGAAGTTCGCAATCGATCGTGGCAGCCAAACTTAACGAGTTGACAATTGCCCAGGTAGAAGCGCAAAAGGCTAAGGTAATTGCCGATAGCGCAATCCTTAAAGTTACCAAATATAGAAATGACGCATCAAATGCTGACAAAGTTGCCACGGCTAATGAAGCAGCGATCGAGGCGGCAAAGAGAGCTGCGCTGGATGTAACCGAATCTAGCAACTCCCTCGACAAGATTGTTGCCTCGAAGGTAGTTGCTGATTCGATTGCATCAATACCGGTTATTTTCAGTATTGCCGCTGTGGTAGTTGCGGCGAGCTTCTTTGCAACGTTGGCTATGAGACGTCTGCGCCGGCGTTCAAAGAGTTCTACGCCTCGTTTTGAAGAATCTGATGCAGATATTCAGCTCGACTTTGATCGGATACTTGCAGAAATCCGTGCATCAGAGTCGAATCAAAAGCTAATGGGAACTACTAAAGTTGCGACAAAGGCAAAGACAGTTGAGAAACCGGTATTAAAGAAGTCTTCTAAAGATAATTAGACTTCTTAATCAACTCCTAACTCGACGGGTCTATTTATTGGATAAACCACTTAGGATAACCTCATGAAGCGACAGAATTTCACGCTATCCGATGGGCGAAACCTCGAGTACCTAACCAACGGTTTGAAATCCGAGTCAGCAATGATTCTTCATGCTGGCACAGCGCAGGACATCACCGGCTGGCAGACCTGGCTGGATTACTTCGCAAAGCACCGAATCTTTGCCCTCTCCTTTGGTCGAAGTGGCTACGCAGCCAGCACCGCTATGCCGGGTCGATTCACAATCGATGTTGCTAAAGATATTGCCGAGCTTTCAGAAGCCCTTGGAATAACAAAATTTGTAAATATCGGACTTTCGGGTGGTGGCCAACATGCGATTGCAACCGGATTAGATCCACGATCTGCCGGAGTTGTTACCGTCGGCAGTTTGGCACCCTTTGCAGAAATGGGCGAAGATTTCTATACCGGTATGCAACAAGCTGATTTAGATGAATATGCCGATGCGCTTCAAGACATAAACCTCTTAGTTAAACGTTTTCAGAAATGGACTGAAGGCGATGTCGGAGAGACAATCACTGGAACCGAGTTAAGCGATCGCGATCAACTAGCTTCAACAAAACCAACTTGGAAAGCCGCACTTGATTCATGTGCATTCACAATGGCCCAAGGTTGGGATTGGGTGGCAGATGATTACAGCTCTTATCTAAAGCCTTGGGGATTTGATCCACGCGATATCAAAGTACCAACCGTTATATGGCAAGGTGAATTGGATAAAAACGTTCCGATTCAACACGGTCAGTGGCTAGCTAAACATTTGCCGAATGCGCGGCTAGAAGTGCGCAACGGCGAGAGCCATATGGGAATCTTCGCAAATTACGAGGAAGAGATCATGCAGAGCGCTATTGCTCTGCTTACTGCTTAGCCGGTTGCATTGGAGGTCCTGGTTGGTTTGGATCTAAAGGTTGGCCAGGAACACCAGGTTGTCCGGGTCCCATTGGTTTCATCTGATAACCACTTGGACATTGCACAGGAGATTTACCCGTAACTTGTTTTGATTCTGTGCCTTTAATGCAAGTAATGGTTATGTCAGCATTTGGATCAAACTGAGGTGCAGGTGCGTTCGGTTGTTGTCCAGGCCCCATTGGTTTCATCTGATAGCCACTTGGGCATTGCACAGGTGATTTACCTGTAACTTGTTTTGATTCCGCACCTTTAGTGCAAGTAATAGTTATGTCCGCGTTTGGATCAAACTGAGGTGCAGGTGCGTTCGGTGCGGGCATGTTGGCAGGTGCTTCTGGTTGCTGCGCCGCAGGTTGTTCAGGAGCTGTCGGAGCGTTTACTGGTGTTGCCGAGCTCATTTTATAACCTGCCGGACACTGTGGCTTAATACCGGTTACTGTTTTCTTTGTTGTTCCTTTAGTACAAGTAACTGTTACTTGAACTTGTTGGGCCGCAGGTGCTGCGGTGTTTTGCATCTTGTAGCCACTTGGGCACTGTGGTTTAACAGCGGTAACCAATTTCTTAGTCGTTCCTTTAATACATGTAATAGTTACTTTTCCGGCTGAAGGCGAAGGGGTTACTGCTTGATTGCCGGTATTACTAGGAGTTTTTGTGGTTGTAGCGGAAGTTGATTTGGCCCAACCATCTAGCTTCACGCTAACTGTTGGTGGAGCACCTGTATACATAAAATTATCGGCGTGCAGGTTTACCCAATCTTTATTGGAACCAAGCACAACCGTTGCAGTCTTCTTCTCCCCCGAACCATCGTATGTGACTTCAATATTTGCATAAGCTGGAAGCGTTGACATCCCATATACACATTTGATCAGATCTGCCCGCATGGTAAATGCATACCGCCCAACGTTCTCGGTTTTGCCATCTGGCTTATATGTAGGAGCTGCAATCTTGTAGGCAAGGGAACCTTCATTGCCATCCCACTTGGGCGATCCAGGCTCATAGACGGAGGCATTGCTGGTAACTATCCCTTGCACACCATCAGATTTTTGGCAGGAGGTTGCAAAGCTTTGAGCGCCACTAGATGTTGTATTTAAGCGCCAAGTTAAGCTATTTGTTAGCGCAGTGTTATTAAAAAGTGTTGCCATAGATGAGTAGTAACGGACGGCGCTCTGATCATCAGGATCAACCCCTGCAATATCTAGATTCTTACCAGCGCCTGCAGTTAAACCGCGCCGTGACTCATCTAAATACTTGGAAACTGCTCCAGTATTTGCAAGCCACTTACCAGTCATAATCTCCTCAAGCGGGCTTGCCTCAACAATTAGCTCTGAGTAGTCATCATTGTAATTTTCAGTATAGGCAACTGGTTTTTCTAGTCTTCCATTTAGCCAGCCGGTGATTACCTTTGGAATTCTCAAATCAAGGGCAAATCGTAGATTAGAAGCAAAAGCGATTCTCTGGTAACAAACCCCAGTATCAACTGCCAAACAACCTGTCTCGTTAGAGCCTTCAACTAACATCGGACTTTCAAACTTTTTAACAGGATAAATGGATAAGCGAAGGCTCTTCTCTGAAGCGTCCCAATTGGATGTGCCAGATGGGCGATTAAATAAAGCGCTTACCAATCCAAGAATTAGGTAATCAGTGCTTTTACCGCCGTCATTGACTCTCCAAATCCAGGGTCCATCAGAGCCTGGATACCCAGAATTTGTCTTAGAGTTGAACGTCGATGCCCAACCAGGACTTGTCTTGCTATAAATTCTCGTTAGTGGAACGGCCTTAACTTTTGTGCCATCATCTTTAATAAGCGTTAAGCTCTTAATACACGCAGCTATTTGTCGAGCATCGCATGAACCCATCGCCACGTCATATTTAATTTGCTGGAAAGATGAATCGGCTAGGGCAGATACACACTTTGGATCTTCAGGAGTAAGGCAAGTAATAGCACCGCCTGCACCCGCTTGCCCAGCGCCTTGTTTTTCTAATGAGATAAATGACTTGAAATTAACTTGATTTTGATCAAAGTAGACCATGGCGTTATTAGAAGAGCTTGGTTCCATTCCCCGCAAAATTGAGCGAGCATCTTTAATTACTTCTGGATCTTCAGGCGGGGTAAATGCCGGTCCATTAGGAGCACCAGTTCCTGGCTGGACCGTATCAACGGCGAAAGCCGATGTTGGTAATGAGGAAAGTAAAAGACCTGAGGTCAGCAAAACAACCGATATTTTTCGCCATGGAAACATCATGCTCCCTAGTCTAGAAGGGGGCTCAGCCATTGACTAGACGTAGGCTTAAAAAGTTATTTCTTCTTATATCCTGCAGGACAGACGGGTTTTACAGCCGTTATTTTCTTGCTCATCTTGCCCTTGACGCAAGTGATGGTTATTTTTTTGGCAACAGCCGCAACGGGTGAAATCACAGGTTCCGGCGAAGCCACCGCTTCGGGTGTTATTACGGGTTCAGGTGTGGCTGTGGGTTGAGGAGTTGCAGTCTGAGTACCTTTAACAATCTTTACTGCAACGTTTGGAGAAGAAAAGTGGAAACCTGAGGTGATGATTAGGTAATCGTTCTCAATGCGCTTACCAATTACCGTACCCACGCTCGGTGAGGAGCCATCGTCATATGTGATGCTCACCGATGCGTTGATGCTGCCATCGAGATCAAGTTTCCACATGCAGAGCGCAGATTCTCGTGGAATTCGAAGCTCTAGGTAACCATTATTGAGGCCACCATCAGGTGCAAAGTGTGGAGTCTCTAGTCTTACCTTTATCGTTTCACTAACTGGATCCCAAACAGGATCAATAGAGTGCATCGCATTTGAAACAACATGTACTCCTCCCATCTGCCCACAAGGCCCCAAAAATTGAGTAATGTCATTATGCATACCAAAGATATTTATATTTGCATCGTATGTATAGCCATAGGCTTTTTCCTCTGGAGGAGAGCCTGCCATCTGATTCGATCGCGCCGTCGCAATTGGCGACATAGTCGCAATAATTTCTCGCATGGCAACGCCGTTAAAATCTGGTAAATCTTTTCCATATTTAACAACGGTATTTCGCGCACTGCCACTTACTTCACCAAAGGCGAAAGTTTTAGGCGCTCTTATAGTCACAACAAATGAAATATCTTTATTATCTTTCCAAGTATCAGGCCCTAGTGATGACTTGAGATAAAGAGTGTACTCCTCACGATTTGAAGAACACGATGCAGCTGTCCAGCACCAAGTAGCCAAATAAGGCTGAAACTCACTATAGACAACGATTGGACTTGTAGCGGCGGAACTGGTTGAACCGTTTGCAAAAGCCCATTCATCATATGAACCCTGACTTACTTTCAACTTAGGAGCGCTATTTTCTGGTGAGAGCGTGACTGGAAATTTTGAATACCACTGCCAACTGCCACCATCTACCTTAAATCGCAACTGACTGCCCTCAAAAACAATTTTTGATGACTGCGTATTCCACGAACTAGAAATCTCAGGGAAGTATTTTTGGGCATCCTTTAGACTCAAGAGAGATGAAGCGTTAAGGCTTGGTTTAGTGCTCTGCAATAGATTCACATCAGAAGAATAGAAACTTAAATTTGAAATCAATGTAACCCATTTACCAGAAACGTTTTTCTCTAGAGAAAGAAGCGTTCTAGGATCGTGACAACATTCTTCATTTGAAATCAAAACTTTTACTTCCAACTTCGCAATTTCAGCTGGTGTTAGCGCCTCCCCAGAAATCGGACGCTCTGAATCACCAATTCGTCCATCAAAGCCCGACAGCACAGTCTTCCCAGTTATTTTTCCAACTATCGCCTTTTCACCGGCCTTTGGTATGACGCTAACGGATTGAATACATGTCAGTGCCTGCGCGGTATTAGTCGCACATGAAACCAGAGTATGTCGAAGAGGTGCACCGGCTGCTAAACGCGGTCCGTGTTCAGTATCGGCAGATGCTAACGGCGCACTTAATAACGAAATAGCCAGAGCCAGAATCGCGGCGCCGATCACTCGATAATTTTTAATGACGCTCCAAAAACTACTTTTTCTTATATCCCGAAGGACAGGTTGGCTTCGTGCCCGATACCTTCTTGGTGATCTTTCCCTTAACGCAGGTGATAGTCAACGCCTTTGGTGCTGCAATTGGTGCGGCCGATGGCGTTGGAGTTGGAGTGACTACGGGTTTTACTGCTTCTTGTTTCAGCTGCACTGCAATTTTAGGAGTCGAAAATTCAAATCCCGTGGCAGTGAGGCTTAACCAACCGTTTTTCTCATTCAACGTTGTAACAGCGACGCGAGGTGTTCCATCAGAACTGGCCACCGCTACCTTTGCGCTAATGGGTGCATTTGTGAACCCGTACATACAACGAGCTACATCAGCACGAAGAATTAACTGGTAATAGCCACCAAATACCGATCCCTTAGAGTCAAAATGGGGTGCACCAACTGTGTAATTCATCGCGCCATCAGTTTTATCAAAGGAAGGAGGTCCATCCGAATAAACGGAAGCGTTTGTGCCGACCGTTCCTACTACTCCACCTGACTTATCGCACGCCGCAACTTCTGACGGCATGGGACTGCGAATTGTGGCAAATTGCCAAAGCGTTTTCATATTAAAAGCTTTATCGGATAACACCGGTAGCCAGGCATTCATCTCATCAATCGCACGTTGACCCGAAATATCTGAATTGACTCGGATTGTTCTGGTCGCAAGATCTGTTGTGGTGAAATCTGAACTTGTACGTGCGTAGCCACCATACCCGGCTGGATATCTGCTCTTAATAGTCTCTGGTGCTGCTGACCACTTCACCCAACCATTAACAATCGGTAATTGCAGAGGCTTACCAGTGATAGTTAAGACCTGTGATTTATCGGCATTTGAGACCATAGAAATTTCAGCGTTATTTATGCGCCCATGCAGCCAGCCCTTTGCTGGTGTGCTCAATCGTAAAGTAATTGAATACTTATTCTCCAAATTGAAACTTTTACGCAATGCGCAATTGCCATCTTCACTAAATTGGCAACCTTTTTGGACGTCACCACTTCCCCAACCACGTGACTGACCTGAGCCAGTTCTTTCCACAATTCTCATATCTGGTGCGTTGAATGAACCTGCAACTTCAGTGATTGGTTGAATCATCGCGTAGATTCCGAAGGTGTTTACTCGTGAATCATTTTTGCCAAAATTTCCTTCTGCACCAGCTGATATGGCAAATTTTTGATCACCGATTGTCCAAATATTTGGTGCATGCCCTGCAGGTAGGCCGATTGCCGGATTGGCATCAAAAGTTCCGCCCATTTTTGCATCACGCACATAGGCCCCAGCAGTAAAAGTGCCATCACCATTTACTTGTCCAAATTTTTCAATACAGTCTTGTTCCTGTGCCGATTTACAAAGCGAAAATTGGGCTGTGTATTGAAATCCAGTTAATTCACTGCTGGCACATTCAGGATCACTAACAGATTTACAAAGAACCATCTTTTGGCCCATTGGTTCTGACGAATATGAATAAAACTTTTGCGCTGTTAGCGCACTTGGTTTTCCAGAATCGTCCACCGAATCAGTGGTTATTCCGATCCATCCTGGCTCATCAAGAGCGAGGGGGTAGTAACTCTCCTCATCAATTGCTGCGGAGGCGCTAGCGAAAGAGGTTAAGCAAAGAGCTGCTATTACGATCAATGAAGCAAACTTCTTTGACATGGTCTCCCCCGCAGAACTAGGACATAAAGGTATCTAGGGGTACACCGTCACGCTAGAGGCTTTTTATGCGTGACTTTCAGCTTGTTTTGCGTTGGCACCTCGGACAAAAGTGCGATGAACGGGCGCCAAAGGTGATTCTTCGGATTGGGGCGCCACATCTCGGGCAGGGTTCATCCGTGCGGCCATATGCGGCCAAGGATTGCTCGAAGAATCCGCTCTCGCCATTTACATTTATATATAGATCATCAAATGAGGTTCCACCTTTAGCGATCGCTTCCTGCATTACTTCGGTGGCGAAATCAATGATGGTGGCAATCTTCTTCTTCGATAAATCTGCAGTCGAGATTTCTGGATGGACTTTGGCTCGCCACAAGGTTTCATCGGCATAGATATTTCCTACCCCACTCATGATCTCTTGATTCAGAAGTGCCGTCTTTATCTTGATATTTCGCTTAGCAAATTTATTTACTGTCTCAGGCTTATCAAAGTTTGCATCAAATGGATCGGTTGCGATGTGCTGGGCTGAAGTTGGTATCCCATTAGTTACTTCTTCAACTGATACCCAGCCAAAGGTGCGCTGATCGTTAAAGACTAACTCGCGCTTGCGGATATTTTTCGATAGCTCAAACTTGGCTCGCACATGTTTGGCCGCCGGGCGATCTTTCTGATGGATTAAGAACTGCCCGCTCATACCAAGGTGGGCAACTAATACTTGGGGGCGATCTAGAACAAACCAGAGGAATTTGCCGCGGCGATTTAAATCGATGATCTTGGCGCCAGCAATTGATTTAAGTGGCGCAATCGATTCAGGTTTTAGTGCGCGGGGATGTAGATCGTGCGCCGCGGTGATCGTGTAACCCTTGACGAGTTTCACGAGTCCGCGGCGCACGGTCTCTACTTCTGGTAATTCAGGCACGAATTAAGCGACTAACTCTTTTTCTTTCTTGGAAATCTTTAGCCACGAGATAAAGCCCCAGATAACAAATGGCATATAGATCGCATATAAAGTTCCAGTTGGGTAATAGCCATTGCTAAATGCGAATGGAACACCGATTGCATCTACTGCAACCCAGACCAACCAGAATTCGACGTAGCCACGGCTCATGCCGAAGGTAGCTAACGCGGTGCCAGTAAAGATCCAGGTATCAACAAATAGCCATTGGCCAGATTCGCCTAGCGCTTTAAAGATTTGGTATGCCATGGTGAAGAAGATCGCAATTGCCGGAATTAATACCAACTTCTCTTTTGTGGTTGTCCAACGTGGAACAACCGGTGGCTTATTTCCGCCACCTGCGTTGCGGTGTTGGGTCCAACGGATCCAGCCATAAACGCTGACGATAATCAGCAATAAGTTACGGCTAGCTTGACCATAGAAGTTCTTAGCTTGATCATCTGGTCCAAATGAGAAGACTGCACCAAGGAATACGGTGAAGAGAAGTGCATCTCCCACAATTCCAACTGGCCAGGCGATTACCTTTCGCTTTAGACCAAGGACTGCACTAGATAGGCCAAGAATTCCACCTATTACTTCGCGCCAAGCAATTGATTTACTACCGAACTGAATTTGGGCTTCGAAGAGCCACTTTAAAACGGACATGAGTTATCTCCATGTGTTCCTTTATCCAGACTTTAACTGTCGGTTATGGAATCTCACCACATCAACCGATTGACTTTCAATCGGGTCGCGGACTTTACCGCCGGTTCGGAATTGCACCGACCCCCGGAAACACGGTTGAACCTTACCTAAGGTAGCTATGGCCTGCTAGTTGAAGCCAAGTAAAGGCTAGAGGTTAAGCAACACCGATCGCATCAACGACGAAGATAAGGGTTTCATTAGGCCCAATTGGTCCGCCGCCTTGTGCGCCATAACCTAGATCAGGTGGAATAACTAGCAAGCGACGACCGCCGACTTTCATCCCTGGGATACCTTGCTGCCAACCGACAATCACATTTGCTAATGGGAATGTGGCAGGAGAACCGCTAGTCCAAGAAGATTCGATTAACTTTCCGTTAGACCATGTCATCAGCGTGTAATGAACTGTCATTGTTGAAGTAGGTAGCGCTTCTGCGCCACTACCAACGATGATGTCTTTTGTAACCAACGTGGTTGGTGGGTTCCCAGTTGGGGCACCGATAGTTGGTGCTTCTCCTTGATTCGTTGTAACAGTTGGCAAGTTATCTGTTGCTGCGCTCACTTTTTTATCTCCACATCCAGTTAGTAATAAGGCTGATACAGCTAGTACAGCAAGTAACTTCTTCTTCACTTCTTATCTCCTTCGCCGATTTCACGGATCAATTTAAATTCGCCGCCACCTAGCTGACCTTGATCACGATACATCTCTAACTTGGCGCGAGTATCTGCGATATCTAAATTACGCATAGTTAACTGTCCGATTCGATCGACTGGGCCAAAGGCAGCGTTTTCAGTGCGCTCCATGGAAAGTTTTTCAGGGTGGTAGCTCAGCGCAGGCCCGGTTGTATTGATGATCGAGTAATCATCACCGCGACGTAGGCGAATAGTTACTTCACCAGTAACAGCCGATGCCACCCAGCGCTGTAGCGATTCGCGCAGCATCAACGCTTGCGGATCTAACCAACGACCTTCGTATAGCAAACGTCCTAAGCGACGGCCTTCTGCATGGTAGTTAGCAATTGTGTCTTCGTTATGAATCGCACTGAGTAAACGCTCGTAAGCGATAAAGAGAAGTGCCATTCCTGGTGCTTCATAAATTCCGCGGCTCTTTGCCTCAATGATTCGGTTTTCGATTTGATCTGCCATACCAAGCCCGTGGCGGCCACCGATTTCATTAGCTGCCTGCATCAGGGCCACAACATCGCTGAAATCTTTGCCATTTATGGCAACCGGGCGACCTTGCACAAATTGGATTTTTACATCTTCACTGGCAATTGCAACTGATGAATCCCAGAACTTAACGCCCATGATTGGGTTAACGATCTCAATTGAGGCATCAAGGTTTTCTAAATCTTTCGCTTCATGCGTTGCCCCCAGGATATTGGCATCAGTTGAATACGCCTTTTCGACGCTATCGCGATAAGGGAATTTGTGAGAGACCAACCACTCCGACATCTCTTTCCGGCCACCGAGTTCGCGCACGAAATCCGCATCTAGCCATGGTTTGTAAATGCGTAGATTTGGATTAGCCAGCAATCCGTAGCGATAGAAGCGTTCAATATCATTGCCTTTGTAGGTGGAGCCATCTCCCCAGATTTCAACTTTATCTTGCAACATAGCGCGTACTAATAATGTGCCAGTAACTGCGCGACCAAGTGGCGTTGTATTGAAGTACTGCTTTCCACCGGAGCGGATATGAAATGCACCGCAGGCAATCGCCGCTAAACCTTCTTCAACAAGTGAACTCTTGCAATCAACAAGACGTGAAATCTCTGCGCCATATTCTTTGGCGCGAACCGGTACAGAATCGATATCGGTCTCGTCGTATTGGCCAAGGTCTGCGGTGTAGGTGCAAGGGATAGCGCCTTTTTCGCGCATCCAAGCAACGGCAACAGAAGTATCAAGGCCACCAGAAAAGGCGATACCGACTTTTTCTCCAACCGGCAGGGATGCAAGGACTTTGGACATGCGCGTAAGTCTAACGGTTGAGAAGGGTTGCTAGTGCAGGCTTTACTTTCCAGAGCGAGATCATCGCGTCATAGCGCGATTGCTCTGCGCTATCGGCGATTGCGCCAGTCTTTACTGCACGAATCATCAGATTTCGTGGGGTGTGCTCTCCCCCGATAAATTCAATCGCATCTACGCGATAGCCCAGCAATTTCATTATCTGCATCCGTAAGGCATCGGTTATCAGATCACCGAGGCGCTCTTTCATAATTCCATTTCTCGTAATCATCTGCCACGGCTCTGGGGTATCAACCATCTGTGCCTGAATATCATGGTGACAACATGGTGCAATCAGCGCCAACTTGGTATCGGCGCCTACCGCCCAGGCGATCGCATCATCAGTTGCGGTATCGCAGGCATGCAGAGCAATTGCGACATCTGCCGACTTCAAAGTTGTTTGCGAGATCTCTTCGGCTAAAAATGTAATGCTCTTGGCGATGCCCAATTTTTCGGCAATCTGGTTATTGCGTAAACGGGCGCTCTCGCGCACATCAATCCCAATCACCTTAACCGGGATTCCTTGCTTGGCTAAATATTGATGTGCAGCAAATGTTAAATAAGCATGGCCACAACCTAAGTCAACGATAGATAAGGGCGCTGCCGTAGTTGGTTTAGCGATATGGCCGGCATCAAGGGCTGAATTTAGCGATGGCACTAATAGCCTTAAAAACTCTTCAACTTGCAGGTACTTATCGTTCTTACTGGCTTTCACTTTGCCAGATGCATCTGAGATACCAACTTCAATTAAGAAAGGATCGCTTGGATCTAACAGTCTGGCCTTGGCGCGATCGTGTGAAAGATCTACTTCAAAGCTCTCATTAGTTCTATGAACCAGAGCTTCACCTTTCTTCGTGATTCGAATTGAGATTGAGCCAGTGGTTTGCTCTAGCAAGATATTTGCAAAACCGGCTTCGAGAAGATTTAGCGCAATAAATTCAGAGGGTGAATAATTCTTAGTAGTCATCGCCCGCCCATCGCTCTGAGCAAGTTGATATTTAATCTCACCCTTTATAAGCACAGGCTTTAGATCGATTCGCTCACTTGGCGTCTGCATATTGCGGCGACGTCCCGAAAGGACAAGACGTACAAAAATCTCTGACTTTTCTAAGCCCGCA
>Ga0214919_10002310_pt1 | contig 30084 bp, 30 predicted proteins | sample LL1503_MetaG_FD_177994 | JGI IMG/M metagenome (GOLD analysis project Ga0214919, IMG submission 177994) | Freshwater microbial communities from Lake Lanier, Atlanta, Georgia, United States - LL-1503 | ecosystem: Environmental > Aquatic > Freshwater > Lake | place: USA: Georgia | collected... | reverse complement strand
CGGCGCTTACCGTGGCATTGGGGTGCCCAAATCCACCCCACCCGATCAGCGCAAACGCTTGTCAGACCTGTGGATGGCCTTGAACAACGATGCCGAGATGAAAGAGCTGGCGGCCAAAAATGGTTTTGAGTTGGTCAACGTGGGCTTGGAGCAAATGGACGCGTTCATGAAAGAGCGAACCCAGCTCTATACCGAAGGTGCCGCCCGGCTGGGCTTGGGTAAAAAGTAAACGCACCGCTCCCCGGTCCCCAGCCGGACAGGGGTGCATCACTGGTGGGTGAACTGCGCCTTGCGCTTGCCCACAAAGGCGGCCATGCCTTCTTTCTGGTCGCTGGTGGCAAACAAGGCGTGGAACATGCGCCGCTCAAACATCACACCATCGGCCAGACCGCTTTCAAAGGCGCGGTTGACCGATTCTTTGGCCGCCATGGTGGCCAATTGCGAGTGCTCGCAAATCATCAATGCCGCGGCCAGGGTTTCGTCCATCAGCTTGTCCAATGGAACGATGCGGCTGACCAAGCCAGCGCGCTCGGCCTCGCTGGCGTCCATCATGCGCCCGGTCAAGGCCAGGTCCATCGCTTTGGCCTTGCCCACCGCCCGCGGCAAGCGCTGGGTGCCGCCCGCGCCGGGGATGATGCCCAGCTTGATCTCTGGTTGACCAAACTTGGCGTTGTCGGCGGCAATGATGAAGTCACACATCATGGCCAATTCGCAGCCGCCGCCCAAGGCAAAGCCGCTGACCGCCGCAATCACCGGTTTGCGCACAGAACGGATGGTTTCCCAATTGCGGGTGATGAAGTCTTGTTTGTACACATCGGCAAAGTTGTAGCTGGCCATGGCACCAATGTCGGCCCCGGCCGCAAAGGCTTTTTCGCTGCCGGTGATGACCATGCAGCCAATGGCCGGGTCGGCGTCGTAAGCTTTGAGCGCCGCGCCCAACTCGTCCATCAATTCGCCATTGAGGGCATTGAGCTGCTTGGGCCGGTTCAGGGTCACCACGCCCACTTTGTCGGCGTGGACGGCGGTTTGAATGTTTTGGTGTGTCATGGGGTCTCCGGCAAAAAAGGCAGATGTTGGGTTGGATGCGTGACTATACCCAAGGGAAAACATTCACCAACCAACGGGTCGGCTAATGTTAAATTGCAGGCCCGAGGAGATCCCCATGTCTGAACCCCTAGTCTTGTATGAAGAGCGCGCTGCTGTGGCGTGCATCACCCTGAACCGGCCCCAGGCCTTGAACAGTTTCACCCGCGACATGCACAGCCAGTTGTGGGCCGCGCTGGACCGCGCCGAGGGCAACGCCCACATCCGAGCCCTGGTGATCACCGGCGCCGGGCGCGGCTTTTGTGCCGGGGCCGATTTGTCGGAGTTTGATTTCACGCCTGGGCCCGACATGGTCGAGCGGGCCGACCCCGGTCCCTTGATCGACCAGTACTTCAATCCCACGGTGCGCCGACTGCAGCAATTGCGCATGCCGGTGGTGGCCGCGGTCAATGGCGTGGCCGCTGGCGCTGGCGCTTCATTGGCCATGACGTGCGACATTGCGATCGCCGCACCCACGGCCAGCTTCATCCAAGCGTTCAGCAAAATTGGCTTGATCCCAGACGCGGGCGGCAGTTGGTTTTTGGTCGAGCGGCTGGGCTTGGCACGCGCCATGGCTTTGGCCATGACGGGGGACAAGCTCGGTGCCGAGCAAGCCCATCAATGGGGCTTGGTGTGGCAACTCGAGGCCGATTGCCTGGCCGCCGCTTGGGCCATGGCCGAGCGGCTCGCGGCCATGCCCACCCAGGCTTTGGTGGCCACGCGCGCCTTGTTGCGTGACGCCAGCCAGCGCAGCTTGAGTGCCCACCTCGATGTGGAGCGCGACACCCAATCCCAACTGGGCCGCACCCACGATTACATCGAGGGCGTGAGCGCCTTTTTGCAAAAGCGCCCGGCGCAATTCAAGGGACATTGACCCCATGGACAAGATGGCGCTGGCCCAACAGGTGGGCGAAACCATGTATGCCAACGACCGGGCCACGCGCGAAACCGTGGGCATGGACTTGGTCTCTTGCGAGCCTGGGCGCGCATGCATGCGCATGGTGGTGCAAGACAAGCACCTCAATGGCCACCAAACCTGCCATGGTGGCTTTATCTTTACCTTGGCCGACTCCACCTTCGCCTTTGCCTGCAACAGCCACAACCACAACGCGGTGGCAGCGGCGTGCAGCATCGAGTTTTTAAAGCCAGCCCAGTTGGGCGATGTGCTGAGCACCGAAGGGGTGGAGCAAGTGTTGTCGGGCCGGCACGGCATTTATGACGTCAAAGTAAGCAACCAGCGTGGCGAGACCGTGGCCTTGTTTCGCGGCAAAAGCGCGCAAATTCCAGGAACGGTGGTGAACCCATGAACACCCAACACGCCTTCGCTCATGAGGCGATTGAACACGCCAGCGTGGACGAGTTGCGCAGTTTGCAACTCAAACGTTTGCAATCGACCTTGCAGCACGCCTATGCCAACTCGCCGGTTTACCGGGCCAAGTTTGATGCTGCGGGCGTGCACCCCAGCGACTGCAAAAGCCTGGCCGACTTGGCGCTGTTTCCTTTTACCACCAAACTTGACTTGCGCGACAGCTACCCCTACGGCATGTTTGCCGTGCCGCGCGCGCAGTGCGCACGCATCCATGCCTCCAGCGGGACCACGGGCAAGCCCACGGTGGTGGGTTACACGCGCAACGACATCGACACCTGGGCGCATTTGGTCGCGCGCAGCATCCGCGCCGCAGGTGCCCGACCGGGCGACCTGGTGCATGTGAGCTATGGCTACGGATTGTTCACGGGTGGTTTGGGTGCGCATTACGGCGCTGAAAAACTCGGGCTCACCGTGGTGCCCTTTGGCGGCGGACAAACCGAGCGCCAGGTGCAACTCATCGCCGACTTCAAGCCCGACATCATCATGGTCACGCCCAGTTACATGTTGGCCATTGCCGATGAATTTGAGCGCCAAGGTTTGGTGCCTGCGGACAGCTCATTGCGCATCGGTATTTTTGGGGCCGAGCCCTGGACCAACGACATGCGCCGTGCCATCGAGCAGCGCATGGGTTTGGACGCGGTGGACATTTATGGCCTGAGCGAGGTCATGGGCCCGGGCGTGGCCAGTGAGTGCGTGGAAACCAAAGACGGTCCCACCATTTGGGAGGATCATTTTTACCCCGAGGTGATCCATCCCGAAACCGGTCAACCAGTGGCCGATGGCGAGTTTGGTGAACTCGTGTTCACCAGCCTGACCAAAGAGGCCTTGCCCATCATCCGCTACCGCACCCGAGACCTCACGCGTTTGTTGCCCGGATCGGCGCGCACCATGCGCCGCCTGGAAAAAATCACCGGTCGCAGCGACGACATGATGATCGTGCGCGGGGTCAATGTGTTTCCCACCCAAATTGAAGAGTTGTTGCTCAAGCATGCGGCCTTGTCGCCGCACTACCAGTGTGTGCTCAGCCGCAGCGGCTCTCTCGATGAACTCAAGGTGGTGATCGAGACCCGCGCGGGTGTGGACCCGCAAGGCAGCGCCGCTCAAGCCGCCGCCCAGCAACTGCAGCACGACATCAAGGCTTATGTGGGCACCAATGCCGCCATTGAGTTGCGCGCCGAAGGCGGGGTCGAGCGCAGCATGGGCAAGGCCAAGCGCGTGGTCGATACACGCCAGTTGTAAAGCTCAATCCAGCCAGCGTTTGAGCGCCGCAGCATCGGCCACGCTCAAGCGCCAGGTGCCCACACGCGGGTCGTTGGCCGCTGGCACCGCCAAAGGCAGGCGCAGCAGTTGTTGATCACGCGCCACCAAAGCCGTGCAGCGTTTGGCCTGGCCCAGGTACAAGCCCAAGTCATCGATTTTTTGCAGCCGCCAAGCCTGGGCCGGGCGGCCTTTGCTGGCTGGCAACTCCAGGCCCAGCCATTCGTCACCCGGGGCCATGCCAGCGTGTTGCGCAGCGCTGTCGCTGAACACAAACTTCAAATGCACGCCTTTGTCCTCGCTCACGCGCAGGCCCAAGCGCTGTGCCCAGGCCGATGGCTCCACGTGCACGCGCACACCGTTGTCGCCCAACAAGGCTCGCAGCGGCAACTCGCCCGTGCCGTGCACCCAAGCGCGCAGGGTTTTGCCCCAGTTTTCCCCAGTGGTGGCATGCAGCACCGCGAGCAAATCGTCTTCGCCCATGGGCCCACCCGCGCAGCGCTTCCACAGGGCTCGCATGACCTCGTCCAGGTTGTGGCCAGTCTGGCGCAAGCGCAGGTCCAGGCACAGGCCCACCAGTGCGCCCTTGGTGTAATAGCTCACGGTGATGTTGGGGGTGTTGTCGTCGGCGCGGTAGTACTTGGTCCAGGCCTCGAAACTCGATTGCGCCAGCGAATGCACTTGGCGGCCCGGGGTTTGCAGCACTTGGTTGATGGTTTTGTTCAGGCCTTGCAGGTAGCGCGTGTCGTCCATCAGCCCGCTTCGGCGCAAAAGCAAGTCGTCGTAGTAGCTGGTCAGCCCTTCAAAAAACCACAACATCTCGGTGTGGTTTTCGCGGCCCCAGTCATAGCGTTCAAATTCTCGCGGGCGCAGTCGCTTGACGTTCCAGGTGTGAAAGTACTCGTGGCTGATCAGGCCCAGCAAGGTCATGTAGCCCTCACTGGCTTTGTCTTGGCCCGCGCGCGGCAGATCGCTGCGCTGCGCGATCAAGGCGGTGCTGTGGCAGTGTTCCAGGCCCCCGTAGCCGCTGTCGACCGCATTGAGCATGAACACATAGCGGTCGTGGGCCGGCTTGGTCACGCGCCCTGTGGCTTTGCCCTGCGCGTGCCAAAAGCGAATGTGTGTTTCGCAAATGCGCTGGGTGTCGTGCAGCAAGCGCTGGCCATCAAAGCTGGGCGTGCTGCCCGCCACCACAAACCGGTGCGGTACGCCGCAAGCCACAAATTCACCCGACCAAAAGTCGCCTATTTCCACCGGTGAGTCGGCCAGTTCGTCGTAACCGTTGGCCTGGTACACCCCCCAGCCCTTGGTGTCGGTGCGTTGGGGTGTCAAGGCGGTGGCCACGCGCCAACCTGGGGGCGTGCCCATGGGATCCAGGGCCACGGTGTGGCTGGCATCGCGCTGTCCGTGCACCACCAAAAACAGGCTGGTGCCATTGAAAAACCCGCGTTCGCTGTCCAGCCATGCGGTGCGCACCGAGTTGTCGTGGGCGTGCACGCGGTAGTGCAGCACCAGGGCGTGCCCGGGGTCGGCTTGGATGTCCCAACTGGCTTTGTCATGTTGCGTCACGGCCAAGGGGCCGCCCAACTGCTTGGCGCGCAGGTCAAACAACTGCTTGGAGAACTCGCGCACCAAATAGCTGCCAGCTATCCACACCGGCAGTTGCACCCGCTGTAGAGCCAGCGGTCGTGCGATGGTGCAGGTGATGTCAAACACATGGGCGGCCCAGGCATGGGCTTGCACCACAAAGTGCACCGGCGCGGGTGTGGCGGGTGAACGGGTTTTGGCCATGGCGTTGCTTCAGGTGGCCGATGCGCCCAACACACAGCACAACACTGCCACGCTTGTGAGGCGCAAACGCATGGGCAGCCAGGCGGCCCATCCCCAGGCGGCCCAAGTGCGCCGGTCGACCCAGTAACACACCACCAGCAGCAAGGCCAACAACGGCAGGCCGGCAAAAGCGGGCATCAGCAAGGCCACCCAAGCCACCAATGAAGGCACCACGCCCCACACCAAGTGAAAGCGCCGCGCAGGCGCATCCAACGGCAAGCCCATGCCCCAATGAATGCCGCCTAAAAAAGATGCAATGGCGGCGGCATAGGCGCACAAGGCCATCGCCACAAAGGCGTGCACATCGCCCACCACCAACCACATCAACAGCGCCAACACCACAAACGGGATCAAACCAGCGTAGGCCAGCCGGTGCACCAAGGTGGCGATGTCGCCTTGCAAGGCAGATGCGGGGTGTTGCATATCAGGGTCGGGCAGCGATGAGTTGCTCAATTTGGGCCAGCGGAATGGCCCCGGGTACGCGCTTACCGTCTTGGGCCAACAAGGTGGGTGTGCCCGTGATTTTGTGCTTGCGGCCAAACTCCAGGTTGCGTGTCAAGGCGGCGGTGTCGCAACTGGCCGGTGATGGGGTCGTGTCGCGTGTCATCATGTCCAACCATGCTTTGCCAGGGTCTTTGGCACACCAAATGTGGCGCGACTTTTCATTTGAATCTGCGCCCAACACCGGGTATAAAAAAAGGTGAACGGTGATGTTGTCGACCTTTTGCAAGTCGCGTTCAAAGCGCTTGCAATAGCCACAGTTGGGGTCTGCAAATACCGCCAGTTTGCGCTGCCCGTTGCCCCGCACGATGGTGATGGCGTCTTTGAACGGCAGGCTGGCGTAGGCAATGGCGTTGAGTTTGTCGGTGCGCTCTTCGGTCAGGTTGCGTTTGGTGCGGGTGTCGATCATCGAGCCTTGCACCAGGTAGTTGCCGCTGGCGTCGGTGTAGTAAATGTCGTTGTCTTCGAGCAGCACCTCGTACAAACCGCTGATGGGGGTTTTGCTGACCGACTCAATTCTGGGTAAATCGGGGATGCGCTCTTTGAGCGCCTTGCGAATCGCCACCTCTTGGGCCCCCACTGCGCCGGACCAGGCGGCCCATGTCATGACACAGGCCAGCCAAAAGGCGCGGCGCAGGTGCATTGAGTGGCGTGGTCGATGGGGGCTGGTTAAAAGCATCATTGCATGGCCTGTTGTATCACCCATTGTTTCAAAGGTGGGATGGTGTCAAAGTTTTTCATGCCCCATTGGCGCAGGTCTTTGGCCAGCGCATGGGGGTGGGCAAACAAGCGTTGCAGTGCGTCGCAGGCCACCCAGGTGGGCCACATGCCCGCTTTGCGTTGGCGCTCATACTGGCGCAGCAATCGGCGGTCATTCAAGGCCCGCCAGTGGTTCAAATCTTGGCGGGTTTGCAGCACATCTCGCAAGGCTTGGGCATCGGCCAAACCCAGGTTCAGCCCCAAGCCAGCCAGCGGGTGCACACTGTGTGCGGCGTCACCGGCCAGCACCCAGGCACTGCCATCGCTGTAGGTGCCGCTCCATTGCAGGGCGCGCGCCATTTGCAATGGCCAGGTGCGCCGCTCGCTGGTCAAGCTCAAATCCCCCAATTGGCCGTGGCTGGCGTGGTGCAAGGCTTGTTCGAAATCGGCCGCGGGCATGGCTTGCAACTGTTGTGCCCGCGCCGGGCTGAGCGACCACACCAAAGCGGCTTGTTGCCCCTGCGCGCCGCCCATGGGCAGCAAGGCCAAGATGTCGAGTTCAGCGTTCACGTGGTTGAACCATTGAAAGGCTTGGCCATCATGGGGCACGGTGCATTGCACCCGCGCTGCCAAGGCGTGTTGGTCGTAGGGCAAGACCTCGTGCACCACACCCGCTTGTTCGCGGCTGGTGCTGTGGCGGCCTTCACACACCACGGTGAGGCTGGCTTTGTCGGGTGCTTGCAATAAGCTGATCAGGGGTTGGTACTGGATCGCTTGCGCCAGTTGCGCTTGCAACTCGGGCACATCAACGATCCAAGTCAGGCCCTGCGGGCTGGGGGCATCGAGCTGCACTTGCGCACCGCTATCGCCCCACACCCGCATGCGCTGCACGGCGGTGGTGTGCGCCTGTGCAGGCCAGCAACGCAGTTCTTGCAGCAGGGCGTGAGAAGAGGCATTGAGGGCAAATGCACGCACATCGCTCGCAGGGGTGGGGGTGTCTTGCACCAACCCCACCCGCAAGCGCAAAGCGGCCAGCAGCAAGGCCACCGTTTGCCCCACCACACCGGCACCGCGGATACATACATCGAATGCGGGTTTCATGGAAGGGGATTCTAGGTGGGCCTGTGCGGCCTTGCCACGCAGGCACAATTCGACCCTGTTCACTGACATGCCAATCTCAACATGATCGACGCCCAAGCCACCGTGTCCCAGTTGTGGGTCTACCCCGTGAAATCCTGTGCCGGCATTTCCTTGCAAGAGGCCACCCTGACCGACATGGGTTTGCTACACGACCGCTGTTGGATGGTGGTCAACGCGCAAGGCGAGATGGTCAGCCAACGCGATTTGCCCCAGATGGCCTTGATTCAACCGACCTTGCGAGCCTCTGACGTGCGATTGCGCGCGCCCGGCATGCTGGCCTTGCACCTGGCTTTGTACGAGGTGCAAGACGCCGTGCAAGTGCAAGTGTGGGGACAACCGGTGAGTGCTTTTGACATGGGCGACGTGGCGTCGCAATGGTTCAGCGACTTTTTGGGCCAAACCGCGCAGGGCCAGGCCATGGGACGCTTGCGTTTGGTGCGCTTTGACCCCGACCATGTGCGCCCCAGCAACCCCCAATGGACCGCAGGGGTAGAGGCGAAAAACCAATTCAGCGATGGGTTTCCGTATTTGGTGTGCAGCCACGCATCGCTGGAGGGGCTCAATGCGCGCTTGGCCAGCAGCGGCCACGCCGCGGTGGACTTGCGCCGCTTTCGGCCCAACATCGTGCTCAGCGGCATACCCGCGCACGACGAAGATCACATCCTGGGCTTGTCGTGGCAGGCCGAAGAAGGCCGCGTGGTGCTCAAGCCAGTCAAGCCATGTTCGCGCTGCCCCATGCCCAACATCGACCCCGATACCGGTGACGTCAACCCACTGCTGGGCGATGTGTTGCAAAGCTATCGGCAAGACCGGCGTTTGGAGGGGGCTGTCAGCTTTGGCATGAACGCCATTGCCAGCCAGGGCGTGAGCCAAGACAGCGAGCCGCTGCTGCGGGTGGGCCAGGTGCTGGACGTTCAATACCACCTGTGACGCTTTGCGCGTTGACAGCGCCTTGCGCCCAGCGGTGTGAGCCTAAACCGCGCTGGCTACAATCCATCCCCTTTGGCGATACAGCGCGCCCAACCATCCCCGCGTGCGCGGGTTGAGGACCATCCATGAGTTTGAAATGCGGCATCGTCGGCCTGCCCAATGTGGGCAAGTCCACCCTCTTCAATGCCCTGACCAAGGCCGGCATTGCAGCCGAAAATTACCCGTTTTGCACCATCGAGCCCAACGTGGGCGTGGTCGAAGTGCCCGACACCCGCTTGGCGCAGCTGTCAACCATCGTCGAACCCGAGCGGGTGGTGCCTGCGATCGTGGAGTTTGTCGACATTGCTGGCCTGGTGGCCGGTGCCAGCACGGGCGAAGGCTTGGGCAACCAGTTTTTGGCGCACATCCGCGAAACCGATGCGATTGTCAATGTGGTGCGTTGCTTCCAGGACGACAACGTGATCCACGTGGCTGGCAAGGTCGATCCCATCTCCGACATTGAAGTGATCCAAACCGAGCTTTGTTTGGCCGACTTGAACAGCGTGGAAAAAGCCCTGCACCGGGTGCAAAAAACCGCCCGTTCGGGCGACAAAGAGGCCGCCAAGTTGGTGACCATTTTGGAGAAATGCCAGCTGGCCTTGAACGACACCAAGCCGGTGCGCACCATTGACTTCAGCAAAGAAGAAAAGCCACTGCTCAAGCAGTTTTTTCTGATCACCGCCAAGCCCGCCATGTTTGTGGCCAATGTGTCCGAAGACGGTTTCGAGAACAACCCCTTGCTCGATCGTCTGACCGCTTATGCCCATTCACAAAACGCCCCCGTGGTGGCCATTTGCGCCAAGCTCGAAGCTGAGATGAGCGAGATGAGCGACGAAGACCGCGACATGTTTTTAAGCGAATTGGGCCAAACCGAACCAGGCCTGAACCGATTGATTCGCTCGGCCTACACCTTGCTGGGTCTGCAAACCTACTTCACCGCTGGTGTGAAAGAGGTGCGCGCCTGGACCATCCACGTGGGCGACACCGGCCCGCAAGCCGCTGGGGTGATCCACACCGATTTTGAAAAGGGCTACATCCGCGCCCAAACCATCGCCTTTGAAGACTTCATTCAGTTCAAAGGCGAGCAAGGTGCCAAGGACGCGGGCAAGATGCGCGCCGAGGGCAAAGAGTACGTGGTCAAAGACGGCGACGTGATGAACTTTTTGTTCAGCAGTTGACCAAGCCCTGAGCGGGCCTGGGGCAGCTCACTTGGGATGTGTTTTTTGCCAATCATCGTAGCTAGGCACCGTCATGGTGAAGTGGTCCCGGGTGCGGGTGTACAACTGCCCAAACATGCGCCCGATGGGGTGGTATTTCTCTGGGTTGATGTAGTAGGTTTCGGGGTCGAACAAGCCGTCGCGCACATGCATCATCACCACCTTGCCCACCACGATATTGCGGTCGGGGCTGATTTGTAAGAAGGTGATTTTTTCGCACTCAAAAGCCACGGGCGCTTGCACAATGCGTTTTGGCTTGATCAGGGTCGAGGGCACCATGGTCAGACCGGCCATGTCGACTTCGTTCACCTGGGGCGGAAAGTCAATGGCGCAAATGTTCATCGCTTCGCCCAGGTCTTCATCGACCAAGTGGATCACAAACTGGCCGTTTTTCATGATGTTGATCGTGGTGTCTTTGAGCGACTTGTCGTGGCGGCGGGTCTCTAAGCCAACCACCAGCACCGGCGGGTTCTCGCCCATCACATTGAAAAAACTAAAGGGCGCAGCGTTGTCGCCCGTTTCCTCGCCAAAGGTGCTGATCAGCGCAATGGGGCGTGGCACCACGGTGGAGGCGATGAGCTTGTATTGGATGTCTTGCGACATGGCGTTGATGTCAATTTGCATGGGGTGACCTGGCTAAAAATGGATGTTGTGCACAATAAGGCCCTCCGTGTCGAGGGCTTGCAAACCATTATGCCGATGAATTCTGTTCCCCCTGTGCAAAGCACTTCTCAATCCGATGTGGATGCCTTGTCCCATGGCTTGACCCGTTGGGCGCGCTACCCCGTGCCCGCCCAACGTGCACAAGAGTTGGCCACCGAATTTGCGCAACTCAACGCTTCGGTGCAAGCGGGTGCCGCACACTTGCGTTTTGACGACGAACCCAGTGCTTATGTCGCCTGGCTCAACGCAGGTGCCATCGGTGGCTGACATCGACCTGGCCTTCATGGGTTTGACCGAGGTGGCGCAAGCCATTGCGCGGCGGCAGTTATCGGCGGTGGAGGTGACCCAAGCATGCTTGCAACGCATCGCGCAATGGCAGGCCTCGCGCAAGGCGTTCATCCGCATCGATGCCGAAACGGCTTTGGCCGCTGCGCAAAAAGCGGATGCCCAATTGGCACAGCGTTCGTTTCAGCCGGGCCCATTGCACGGCGTGCCCTTGGCGCACAAAGATTTGTTTTACCGGCGCGGCTTGGTGTCGACCTGTGGCAGCCTGATCCGGCGCGACTGGCGTGCCGAAGACACGGCCACCTGTTTGACCCGCTTGGACCAGGCCGGTGCCTTGGACCTGGGCACGCTCAACATGTCGGAGTTCGCCGGTGGGCCCACCGGGCACAACATCCACCACGGCCATTGCGCCAGCGCATTCCACCCAGACCACATTGCGGGGGGCTCTTCCAGCGGGTCGGGCGTGGCTGTGGGGGCCGGCCTGGTGTTTGGCTCTTTGGGCACGGACACCGGTGGGTCGATTCGGCTGCCCGCATCGGCCAATGGGGTGTTGGGTCTCAAGCCCACCTATGGTCGGGTCAGCCGCAAAGCAGTGATGCCGCGCGCTTGGTCGCTCGATCATGTGGGCATGCTTACCCGCAGCGCGGCCGACGCGGCGCGCTTGTTGCGTTTGATCGCAGGGCCCGACCCACTGGATGCCACAGCGCTGGATCAACCGGTGCCCGACTACGAGTCAACTTTGGGTGATGCGGTGCGCGGGGTGCGCGTGGGCGTGACCGACCTCAGTGGCTTGGGGCAGATCGACGACGCCGTGCAATCCATGCTCGATGCATCATTGGCGGTCTTGCGTGACTGCGGGACCCAATCGGTGGGGGTGCCCATCAGTGACATGAGCCCCTTGTTTCGCTGTGCCGAGACCATCATCAAATCAGAGGCGGCCAGCATCCACGGGCCTTGGCTGCGCGCGCGACCCCAAGACTACACGCCGCTGTTTCGCTCCCGCACAGAGGCTGGGTTTTTGATCCCGGCCACCCAATACATCGACGCCTTGCGTTGGCGCACCCAACTCAGCCGCAGCTTCATGGACACCACCATGAAGGACGTCGATGTGCTGATCATGCCGTGCATGCCCTATGCCTTGCCCACCATCGCGGACTCAGATGTGGAGCGCAGTGGAGAGGCGGTGCGCACGTTGATCGGTCGCATCACCATGTTCACCCGGCCATTCAATTTATTGGGCTTGCCCGTTGTTCAAATTCCAGCCGGGTTTTGTCCCGCCGGGTTGCCCCTGGGTTTTCAGTTGGTGGGCCATCCGTTTCAAGAGGCCTTGTTGTTGCGCTTGGCGCACCACTTCATGGCCCAAATGCGCCCGTTTGTTCGTCGACCTGAACTTTGAAAGGCATTCACCCATGAAGATGCAGGTGGCTTGGTTCCATCGCTTTGGCGAACCCGAAGAAATGGTGCTGGAGGAAACCCCGTGCCCCTCACCTGGTCCTGGCGAGGCCTTGGTGCGGGTGCGAGCTGTTGGGGTCAACCATGTCGACCTCGATGTGCGAGCCGGTACAGCCCGCATACCGCTTGAGTTTCCACATATTTTGGGGCGCGAATTTGCGGGAGAAGTGGCCGCTTTGGGCGACACCAGCAGCAGCTTTAAAGAAGGCGACCGTGTTTGGGTGGCCAGTCGATTGGCCTGCGGGCAGTGTGAGTTTTGTTGGACGGGCCGCGACAACCTGTGTGAGCGTGGTCACTTTTTTGGCATGGGCTTGCCAGGGGGCTATGCCCAATATGTCAAAGTGCCCATGGTGTCTTTGCGCGCCTTGCATCCGCAAATGGGTTTTGCGCAAGCAGCGGCCAGCCAAATTGCATTTGGCACAGCTTGGCATGTGTTGATCAACCGCGGTGGTTTGCAGGCGGGGCAAACGGTGCTCATCCAAGCTGCAGGATCGGGCATTGGCAGTGCAGCTGTGCAAGTGGCCAAGTACGCGGGTGCCACGGTGTTGGCCACGGCCAGCAGCGACAGCAAATTGGCCCGCGCCCAAGCCCTGGGGGCGGACCACCTGATCAACTACACCGCGCATCCCCGGTTTTCAGAGCAAGTGCTGGCGCTGACCCAGGGCAAGGGCGTGGACTTGGTGATGGAGCATGTGGGCGGCGACGTGTTCACCCAAAGCCTGGCCAGTTTGAAAACAGACGGAAAAATTGTCACGGTGGGGGCCCATGCGGGCGAGGTGGTGGCGCTGGACATCATTCCTTTTTTTCGCCGACAACTGCAGTTGATTGGTTCGCGCAATGCCAACTTTGCCGAACTCAATGGGGTCATGGAATTGGTGGCCCAAGGGTGTTTCAAGCCCGTCATCCATGCCACCATGCCACTTTCTCAAGCAGCCCAGGCGCATCGCATGATGGGAGCGCGCGATGTGTTTGGCAAAGTGGTGCTGCTGCCCTGAGGGTGGGCCGACGGATAAGCGCAGGGCGTGTTGGCAGACGGATTTCAGCGGTCGCCCGAGAAGTTGTGCGTCAATGCCGGTTGGCCTGAAAAATCTCGCACATGCGCCACCATGGCGGCGCTCGGTTGCAAGTACATCTGGCGACGGCTCACGCCTGCACCTGTGGTGCGGGCGATGCGCGCAAAAAAAGCCGCATGTTGAAACAACACACCCAGGCTGTCCATCACCGGCACATCGCCTTGCGCTTGCAAGCGGCCACGGCGAACCAAAAATTCGTTGAGCACCCCGTCGGCCGGAATGATGATGTCGGCCCCCTGCGCAATCATCTGTGCGCAAGCGGCATCAAAGCGCGCTTCAATGGCTTGCGCCAATTGCTCGTCGGCTTCCAAAGAAAATTCGTCAATCGCAGGCTCCAACGCAATGGCGCCGGCAAAGCGCCGCTCCAGGCCATAGGCGTGCATCAGGTCAGCGTAATCGGCCGACTGATCGGCGCACAGGGTCACCAAACCGAATTTGCGCCCCAATGAACAAGCCACCAAGGCACAGGTCTCGCCCAAGCCCAACACCGGGATATTGACCAAAGAGCGTGCGGCGCGCAAAGCGGGGTCGAAAAAACAACCGATGGCCACCGCGTCATACCCCTGGCTTTGGGCCACCAGCGCAGCATCACACACTTGCATCTCCAACGCGGCTGCCACATAGCGGTGCTTGATGGCGTCGATGGGGGCGCAACCCGGTGCATAGGTGCCTGGCCGCAAGCCATGGATCATCACGCTGGCGTCGGAGCCCATGACCTGGGCCGCATGCTCGGTCAGTGTTTTGCGGTACAAGGGCATGACCGTCAGGTCGGTAAAGCTTTGGTGCCAAATGCGCATGATGACCTTTCAGGGCTGTAGGAAAAACCGACTCGCGTGGCGCGAAATATCGCTGGCAAAGGCTTCGGTGGCATCAAAGCCTGCGTTTTGCAAGGTGACCAATTCGCCGTGTTTGAGCAGCTTGATCATTTTGGGTCCTTGTGCACCCAGGTGTGCTTCTTCGGGCACGCAGCATTCAATGACTTGGGTGGGCGACTTGATGCGGCGCAAGGTGGCCGACAAGTCAAAGTCAAAGTTCATGCTGTAAACCTGGGCAATGTGGTTGCGGCACTGGACCATCTCCACCATGCGCGCCTCTTGGCCGCGCAAAGCCTCAGGCGAGATGCGCCGCCCCGTCATGATGGCCGGGTTCCACCACACTTGGGCCAAGCCACTGAAGTCGGCCGCCCAATTGCGCAATAAATGCGAACCGTCAGGATTGGCCTGGTAGGTGCCCATGTGTTTGCGCACCACCTGCATGATGGCCGCGTTGCGGTCTTTGCGAGACACAATCATGCTGTGGGTCATGCCGATGAGCACCGTTTTGTCGATGCGTTTGGGGTAAGCCGCCGCCATCGCTGCTGCAATTTTGTTGCCCGTGTGAAAGCCCAGCACATGGGCGCGTTCGATGCCCACGTCGTCCATGAAATGGATCATGCTGCGCGCCAAGTCTTCCATGCGGGTGCCAGGGGCGGGGCCATCGGACATGCCAAAGCCCAAGGTGTCGGGCGCAAAGCAATTGAACCGAGTGCCCATTTTGCGCATGAGGGGGGCGAAGCTCCAAGCCGAGCGCGGTGTCTCGTGCAGCATCAGCAAGGGCTGGCCGCGCCCATGGTTGTAGAAGTGAATTTGCCCTTCAGGTGTGTTGGCGTAGCCCCGTTTCATGCGCGATCTCCTGTGTTGCCCAAACAAGCTGCGGGCGGTGTCTTGGATGCGCCAAAGTGCATCAAAAAAGCCATTTTTCACCCGGTGCAAGTCACTGTACCATGGGGTCATCATCGGAGTTCGCATGACCCAAACCACCGCATTGAACGCTCGCCAGACGGCGAGCGAACACACACAAATTTTGTTTGCATGGGCGGCCAAAGCCTGCAGTTCACCTTTGCCCACGGCCATTCGCCGTCGGGCGGCCACCATCTTGGCCGATGACATCGGTGCCATCGTGGCGGGTTCGCTCGAGCCTCAAGTGGCCCTGGCCCGCCAAGGCTTTGTGGGCAGCAGTTCGCCTGTTCAAGAGTCCACGGTGCTGGCCCCAGGTGCCGCCTGCGTGGACCGCTATGCCGCGGCCTGTGCCAATGGCATGGCCATCACCTGGTGCGAACTTGACGAAGGTTTTCGCAATGCGGCCTGCCATGGCGGTGCCTACACCTTGCCCGCATTGTTGGCCGAGGCGCAGGCTTGCAACGCCAGCGTGGAGCAAGTGTTGCGGGCGGTAGCGGTGGCCTACGAGGTCACCACCCGTTTTGCCCTGGCATACCCCTTCCCCAGCTTTTATGTTCACCCGCACGCGGCATTTGCCACTTTGGGGGCGGCGGTGGCCGTGTCTTTGGTGCGCGGGCACGATGCACAACGCTTGCAAGACTGCGTGACCGGTGCCACCTCAATGACCTTTGCTGGCCCGTTTGACACGGCCGTTGAAGGCTCCCTGGTGCGCAACGCTTGGACATCGGCTGGTGCGTGGGTGGGCATGCGCGCCGCCGACTGGGCCCAGGCGGGCATTGCCGGGGGCATCCACACACCCTACGACGTATTTGCCACCAATTTGCGCACCCGCTGTTTGCCCGAGCAACTGAGCGTGGGTCTGGGTGAGCGCTGGTCGGTGAGCAATGGTTACCACAAGATTTTCGCGTGTTGCAACTACGCCCATGCCGCTGTGGAGGCCAGCTTGAGTTTGCGCGCACAACTCGGTCAGCGCACGCCTGCAGACATTGCCGAAATTTGCGTCGAAGCCGGGCCGGCTGGTTTGTCTCTTTCCACCGTCGAGCCCGCCACGGTGCTGGCCGCCAAGTTTTCCATGCCCCATGCCGTGGCCGCGACCACCTTGCGCGGAACCGGCGGTGCAGCCTCATTTACCTTTGATACCTTGCAAGACCCGGCCATTGCCGCACTGCGTCGGCGAGTCAAATTGGCCGCTTATGCGGGCGCGGGGCCACCACCACGCGACCGACCAGCGCGGGTCACCTGGACCTTTCACGATGGGGAGCAACGCTCGGCCACGGTGGAGAGCCCACGCGGGGGCGCGGACCAACCCTTTGACGAGCCCACGCTTTTGTCCAAGTTGGCCGAGAACATCGGTGATGTGTTGCCCGCCGCACCGGCTTGGTTGGCCCGCATGATCGAAGGCGATGCGGCATTGCTGGCCATGGGCTGGCGCGAGGCGATGGCCAACATCTCACGGGGTGCGCGCCCATGAGCGGATTGCGCCAATGGGTGCGCGCCTTGCGCGCTTGCGCGGCGCAGCCCTTGCCCCCAGTGGTCAGCCATGCAGCGCGTTGGCATTTTTTAGATGCACTGGGTGTGGGCTTGGCTGCGGCCAGTGCCCAGGTGGGTGCACCCTATCGCGAGTTGGGGCGAAGCTTGGCCGTGGGTGGGCCTTGCACGGTGCTGGGACAAGCTGTGGGCGCAGCACCCGCCGATGCGGCCTTGGTCAATGGTGGCTTGATGCACAGCCTGGAGTTTGATGACACCCACACCGGCTCCATCATCCACGGCAGTTCGGTGGTGGCATCGGCCGCGTTGGCCATGGCCCAGGCGCGCAACAGCACAGGCGCGGCCATGTTGGGGGCCTATGTGCGCGGGTGGGAGTCCTTGGCCCGCATGGGCTTGGCCGCACCCGGGGGCTTTCATGCACAAGGGTTCCAAGCCAGCTCTGTGGCGGGCACCTTGGCTGCGGCTTGGGTCGGGGCAGAGTTGGCTGGTTTGTCAGAGGACCAAGCCGTGGCCGCCATGGGCATTGCATTGAGCCAGTCCAGCGGCGTGATGGAGTTTGTCAGCAATGGCTCTTCCGTCAAATCATTGCACCCTGGTTGGGCCGCCCATTCAGGCTTGTTGGCGGTGCAGTTGGCCCAGGCCGGCATGACCGGGCCAGAGACGGCGCTCGAGGGCCGCTGGGGCTTGTTCGCCCAGTTCGCCCACGACCGCGCAGCCGCCGAGCGGTTTGTTCAATCTTTGGCAGACTTGGGCCAGCGCTGGCACATGCCCGAAGCCGCCATCAAGTTTTACCCTTGCTGTCATTACCTGCACCCCTTCATCGAAGCCGCCGGCTTGTTGGCCCAGCGCGGTATTGAAGTTGCGCAAATCAAGGCCATGGTGTGCGAGGTGCCCGAAGGGGCTGCACCCGTCATTTGCGAACCGTGGTCCAGGGCCTTGAACCCCGCCAATGGCCATGCGGCGCGCTGGAGCTTGCCCATCGCGGTGGCCATGCGTTGGATAGAAGGTCGCGTCGATGTGGCCAGTTTTGAGCACAGTGCATCGGCAGATGTGCGTGCCTTGGCCCAAAAAATCAGCTGGATCCCTCTGGCCAATGCCCGCTTTCCCCAACACTTTGAAGCGGTCATCACCTGCGAGTTGCTCGGTGGCGAAAAGATCACCCAGCGCATTGATGACGTGGACGGCAACCACACCCGCCCGCCCAGCGACGAACGCGTGCTGGCCAAATTCAGCGCCAATGCCGCGCTCAGTTTGAAGCCCTCAGGCGTGACCTTGTTGCATCAAGCCATGCAAGACCTCGACGGCGCCAGCAGTGTGGCCGCCATTGGTCAGGCCCTGGGCCACATCGCCAACTGAATCAAGCCTTGAGGTGACTGGCCTCGATCTTGCGCTGGATGTGTTCGCCCGCTGTCATGGCGGGGTAGCGGGGCGTTTCACCGGGGGCCACACAGGTGGGCACGCAGGCGATGCTTTGATCGTAATTGGGGTGCACAAACATCCCGATCGATAAGCGACGGCTTTGCGCCACACCCAGTGGTGGATTGGCCACGCGGTGCAAAGTGGAGGCCCAACGATCGTTGGTCCAGCGCGCCATCATGTCGCCCAGATTGACCACAAACTCACCCGGCTTGGGTTGCACCGCCATCCAGCGCCCGTCGGGCATTTGCACCTCCAAGCCGCCTTGTGCATCGGTCGTGGCCAAAATGGTCATCGCCCCATAGTCGGTGTGCGCACCGGTGCGCAGTTGATCGGGCAGCGGTGCTTGGGTCAACACCGGGTAGTGGTGGCACGACAAAATGCTGAAGTGGCGTTGCAACACCCCGTCAAAATGCCCTGGGGGCAAGCGCAGAGCCGCACCAAACAAGCGCATCATGTCTTCGGCCAGTTTTTCATAAGCGCGGTACAAATGGGTCAGTGTTTGATCCAGGCCTGCGGGCACAGTGGGGATCAAATTGGGCGCATAACTGGTGGCCGCTTGTGGCAAGTGCTGGTAGTGTGCACGGTGGTCGTCCATGGGTCCGAGGAACAATGACTCGCGCAAATCGGGCGGTGTTTTTTGACCCAAAGTGTGTGCCAAGCCCCGCGTGGCAAAGCCATGAAATCCACGCTGTTTGGACGGGCCCGTGGGGTGCCATTGTTGCTTGGTCTCGTGCGGCAAATCAAAAAAATCAAACAATTGTTGGGTGGCAGTGTCAAACAACCCGCTGGGAAAACCATGGCCTGAGATGATCAAAAAACCGGTTTGTTCACATGTTTGTGCCACCCGTTTTGCAATGCTTTCCTGGGCCTGCAAATCGCCTGCTAAAAAGGGGCCCATGTCGATGGTGGGCACGGTGGTGCTGGTTGTCATGGGCACAGTCCAAAGTTCAGGGGGTTTGTGAGAGCGCTTGGTCGACCACTTGCGTGTAGCTGGGGTCGCGTTGAATCAACCCCCCCGAGACCAAGGCGGCTTTGAGCCGCAAAAAGGCCCCGGCCGGCAAGTCCGGTCGCGTGGCCCACAGACCATGCAAGCGGTAGCTGTGCACGATGCGCGTCAATGCTTCGGCTGCGAGTGTTGGCAAAAACGGGGCCACCGCGTGGGCCACATCTGCCGCACTGGCCTGGGCCAAGGCTTGTTGGGCGCGCGCCATCCCAGCGACCAAACGGTGGCATTCGTCGCGGCGGCGCTGGGTCATGGAGCGGGTGGCATAGAAGGTGGTGTAGGCGATGTCTCCACGCTGCGTGAAACGGTGCCATACATGGCCCTGTCCATCGCGAACCAATTGGTCGGCGTAGGGTTCAAACACTTGCACCACATCCACCTCGTGGCGCAAATAAGCCTTGATGTTGCGTGCCATCGGTCGCACACGGTGCGCTGCAATGGCTGCGGGGGCCAGTCCAGCCCGTTGCAAGTCATCTTGGAAGGTCATCCAAGGGGTGGGCACATCGCCTGCGGGGGCCACCCTCAGGCCTTGCAAATCGGCCCACTGAAAACGCCGCTTGCGGCTTCGCCCGACCAACACAAAAGGATCTTTGGCCACCACTTGGCCAAAACACACCAGCGGGCAGCGCGGGTCGGCATCGTGGTGCATCATGACCCGCATCGGCCCGCCCCAAGACACATCGGCGCTGCCGTCGAGCAACTTCAATGGCGTGTTGGTGGTGGCAGGTGACACCACATGGTGCACATCCAAACCTTCGCTTTGCCAATATCCGCCCGCCAATGCCAGGTAAAACGGCACGTAGGGCACAGCCCGCATGTTCTCGCACAAAACCAGTGGGCGGCGGGCCATGGTGGTGGGCAGCTCAAAGGCCGGGTTGGTGTGGGGGTCAGCGCTTGGCCGCGCTCACTTGTGCGGCGGCGGCTTCGCCGGCCAAGCGCCCAGAGCTGGTGGCCATGAGCAAGCCAGACCCTGACAAATAGCCCCAGTCAGCGGGGCCCGAAAGCCCGCGCGCTGCGCCCCCACCGGCCAACAAATTGGGGAACACACTGCCATCGGTGCGCAGCACGCGCATGTCGGTGTTGATCTCCAAGCCCCCTTGTGTATGGGTCAGCGCGCCAATGATTTTGCACAGGTAAAAAGGGGCTTGCAACGCTGGTTTGTGGGTGAAGTCGCGCCCAAACGCATCGGCCTTTTGGCCACTGGCACAGGCACTCACATCGGCAAAGGTGTCGGTCAAGACCTGGGCATCACAACCGATGGCCTTGGCAAGCGACGCAATGCTGTCATGCCGCTTGATGGCCCCCGACTCGTTGGCTTGCATGTGGCTGTGTTGTTTGTTGGCGGGGATTTCGCCGCGCTCGTCCCAAATGGCCCAGGCATATTGACCGGCTTGGCGGTGCACATGCAAGGCTTGTTCGGAGTAGCCCGAGTTTTCGTTGGAAAACCGCTTGCCCGCTTGGTTGACGTGAAATCCCCCTTCGGTGACGGTGGGCCAACTCAGGTGAACTGCATGCGGCGTGGCCACGGCACCGTGTCCTTGGAAGGAGCCCATGTCTTTGATCGACGCGCCCAAGGCAGTGCCCCACAACACGGCGTCGCCTTGGTTGCCGGCGTGGCCTTCATAAAACAAATCCACCGCTTCGGGGATGTATTGGCGCAGCATTTCTTTGTTGCCACCGTAGCCGTTGCAAGCCAAGATCAGCACATCGCAGCCCATGTCTTCGGTCTTGCCATCGGGCCGTTTGACCCGCACACCGTGCACACGGCCATCGGCATCGGCAAATAAGTCGGTGACATGGGCCGAGGTGGCGATGGGGATGCCCTCGCGCTCGACGGCCGACACCAGCACCGCCAGCAACTCTGCACCGTAACGGGTGGGTGAGGCGTGCATGTGCGGTCGGCTGTGGCCAGGGTATTGAAAGTCCAGCACCGGCGAGATGGGCAACTGGTAGCGCTCGGCCAGCCACTCCACGGTCGGCCCTGATGCGTGGGCAATGTGGCGGGCGATTTCTAAATCACATTCACCATGGGCCTTGGCCACCAGGTCTTTGAACAGCAACTCGGGGGTGTCGTCCATCAGGCCTGCTGCTCTTTGCAATCGGGTACCGGCGGCGGGAATTTGACCACCAGACAAAGAGGTGTTGCCCATGGGCCGCGCATCCCGCTCCAAGATCAACACCTCCGCACCTCGCTCGTTGGCGGCCAAGGCGGCAATCGTTCCGCAAGCACCGGCACCAATGATGAGCACTTGCACATGGCTGGAAAACTGGGCCTGTTCAGGCTTGAGCACCGGCATCGGTAAATCCTTTAATGCTGTGGTTTGAAAAAATCAAGGTGCTGTGAGGTTGGGCAGCCAGGTGATCATCTCGGGGAAGATCACATACAGGCCCAGTGACAAAAAGTCCAGCAAGATAAACGGCGTCACCCCGGCAAAGGCTTGCCCCAGCGTGACCGGTATCGGCGACGAGCTCTTGACCACAAACACATTGAGCCCCACCGGCGGGGTGAGCACGCCGATTTCCGCCAGCTTGACCGACACCACCCCCAACCAAATCGGGTCGAAGCCGGCCTCTTTCATGACCGGGAACATGATGGGCAGGGTCATCACCATGATGGCGATCGGTTCAATGAAACAACCCAAAATGGTGAACAACACCACAAAGCACAGCAGGTAAGAATATTTGCCTGCCCCCAAACCAATCATGAAACTGGACAGTGTGGTCACCAGGCCCGAATAGGTGAGGAAGCGGGCAAACAACATGCCGCCCACCACGATGATGAAAATCACCGAGGTGGTGACCGCCGCCTCTTTGAGCACACCGATGAGTGAGCCCGGCGTCAACTTGCGACGGGCCAATGCGATGAGGAAGGCCCCAAAAGCACCCACCGCGCCCGCATAGGTGGCGGGAAAGTACCCGCCATAAATACCGCCCACCACGATAGAAAACAAGATCATGATGCCGTACACGCCTTTGAGGGACTCAAAGCGGTCGGCCCAGGTGAACTTGAGGTCGGCCAACGGGGCCAAGTCTGGTCGCACGCGGGCCAGCACATAAATGCCGGTGCAGTAAATGATGGCGGTGAGGATGCCCGGCACCACACCAGCGATCAGCAGTTTGCCAATCGATTGCTCGGTGATGACGGCGTAAACCACCATCAAAATGCTGGGGGGGATGAGCGCGGCCAAGGTGCCAGCAGCGGCGATGCAACCGGCGTTGAGCCGCACGTCGTAGCCAAAGCGGGCCATCTCTGGCATGGCCATTTTGGTGAACACAGCAGCGTTCACAATGGTCGAGCCTGAAGCTGCGCCAAAGGCGGCTGAAGACATGACGGTGGCCATGGCCAGACCACCACGCAGCGCACCCAACCACACATAGGCCATGCGAAACAACTCCGTGGTGATGCCCGACACCGTGGCAAACGAGCCCATCAAGATGAACAAGGGGATGACCGCTAAAGCAAACGAGTTGGTGGTGCCAAATGGAATGGCGGCCATTTGGGCAAATGCCGCATCGGGGCCGACCGACAGGTAGATACCTAAGAAGCCAGCCAGCCCCAGGGCCACACCAATGTGCGCACCCAGGACCAGCCACACCAGCAGCAGGCCGACGACGAGAAATCCGGTGGTTTCAGGAGAAAGTAATGGCATGAGCGTGTCCTGAATTGATTATTGAAAATTGGTCTGGGTCTGTTGCGCAGCACTCGCCTCACCACTGATCATGCGGCGAAGATCTTGGATCAAGTCCAAGCCCAGTTGCACCAGCAACAGGGCACATCCCACCACCAGCAGCAAGCGCGCAGGAAACAGTGGGAAACGAATCGACCCCATGGTGGCTTCGTTGATTTCCAAGCTGTAGAGAGCCTCGTCAAAGCCTTGCCAGGTCACCAGGGCAAAGAAGGCTATGGCCACCAAATGGGTCACCGCGTCCATGAACGCCTTGGCGCGTGGGCCACGTTCGTTGTAAAAAATTTCCACCCGGATGTGGCCGCGTTGTGACTGGGTGAATGCCAGGGCGCCAAACACGATCAACACCATGGTGCTTTCGGTGATCTCCAAGGTACCGGGCACGGGCCAGTCAAAAAACTTGGTGCCCACGACATCTGCAAACCCCAAAAACATAGAAATGATCATGCCCAGTGCGCCCATGAGCAGCAGCACCAGTGCCAGTTTTTGAACCCATTCGCTGATTTTTTGCATGTTGTGTTGTCCTGAAATATGGGGTGAACGTTCGCGCTGATGTGCCGCTTGTGACAAAAGCGTTACCCAAGTGGGCAACCACCCATCAGCTTAACAGTGAAGGGTGGTTGCGTTAGCGCATTCAGTTGGTAGTCCTTGGCGAGGCGGGCCTGGGCAAGGCAAATGCTGAAATCAAAGACCCAAAATTTGGCGCCAACGTGCGGCCACTTTTTTGGGTGTTTCGGCGTCGCCCGTGGAAGCGGCCGTGGCTTTTTCCCAGTCGGCCAAAAAGTCCGGTGCTGCGGCACGCCACTTTTTCAACTCTTCAGCAGGAATGGGCACCACGTTGCCGCCTTGGGCTTTGATGTTGACCAAAGACTTGGATTCAAAATCCAAAATGTAGTTCATGTACTCGCGCTGGGTGGCGCGCGCTTCTTCTTGAAATATTTTTTGGATGTCGGGTGGCAGACGGGCCCAGGTGCGCTTGCCGATGGTGATGTTGTGGCCAGAGATGGCCATCACCGGGCCACAATGTACTTTGGCCACTTCGTTGAGCTTGAGCGACTGGATGTTGCCGGGGTTGATGAAGGAGTAATCGATGTTGCCGCTTTTGATCGCCTCATAAACACCGACGGGTGGCACGGTGACTGGCACCGCGCCAATGGCAGTGAATGCCTTGGGAATGTCGGCACCAAAGCTGCGGGCTTTTTTACCGCGCATGGTGGCAATGCTGGCGCAGTCTTTGGTCTCGCCGCTCAGGTAGTACTCGCCCAGGGGTTGCTGGAACAACCAGACCACGCCAATGCGGTCCATCTCTTGTTGGTAAATGGGCATTTCTGCCACCACGGTCTCGAGCAAGTCGATCACTTGCTTGGTCGAGGTGAACAGCATGGGTGTTTGAAACGCGCGCCAGTAGCGCAACTGATCAGGGTTGTAGCCAGGGGCGGTGGCCGTCATGTCAATGGCCCCACGCGCGGTCAGCATGAGCAACTCGGTGTCTTTGCCCAGGCCACCGGCAAAAGTGATTTCGATTTTGACTTGACCGTTGGTGCGCTTTTCAATTTTGGCCGCAAAATCTTTTTCAAGTTGCAAGAAGGGGCCGTCGGGCAGGTAGTGGCCCCAGCGCAGCAAATATTTGGGCTGGGCCATTGCGGCAGCGGCCAATGTCAGGCCCAGCAAAGCGGCCAGTGCGGAACGCAAAAACGAAAACTTGTTGATTTGCATCGGATGCTCCTGAGTCAATGAAAATGAATAGGTTCGATTCATTGTTGGTGTGAACTCGGGCTTTGTCAAGCGAGCAAACCTTGGTTTGCCCCATGGGTGCCAGGCCCATGCGAGCGATGCGCCCAAGTCGGTGCGCAAGCGCCATGGTGGTGCGCACATTTGGGTTACTGCGATAAAACTGATGCGTGTTGATGACCACACTGGTGCACCCACCTTCTTTGGCATACTGGACTGTGTTTCAACGCCCCACTGGGCACCACAGGGAGTACCACCATGGATTTACAACTTCGCGGCAAAACGGCATTGGTCACCGGGGCCAGCGTGGGCTTGGGGCGCTGCATGGCGCTGATGTTGGCCAAAGAAGGTTGCGAGTTGGCCATCGTGGCCCGCCGCGAGAACTTGCTCAACACATTGGCCGACGAAATCCAAGCCCAAGGCGGTATCAAACCATTGGTCATTGCCTGCGACATCACCCAAGCGCAGGCCCCAGCACACATTCGAGAGCAGGTCATGCAGCGCTGGGGTGGCTTGGACATCTTGGTCAACAACGCGGGGGGGTCGCGCCCCTTTGCTGGCATCGGAACCCGCGAGCAATGGGACGACGCCATGAATTTGAATTTTCATGCGGGTCGTGAACTCACCCACGCTTTGCTGGCCGACATGCAAGCGCGTGGTTTTGGCCGCATCATCAATTTGACCGGGCCCGATGAGCCCATGACCATGAACGGTGGTGTGCCACCCAACGGCGCCGTGCATTTGTGGTCGAAAGCTTTGTCACGCCACGTAGGTGCCAATGGCATCACGGTCAACAGCATTGCGCCAGGGCGCATCCATTCCGAACAAGTGGACCAAAAGCTATTGCCCACGCCACAAGCGCAGCAGGCTTGGGTCGCATCCAATGTGCCCGCTGGCTACATTGGCGAACCCGAAGACCTGGGTGCCTTGGTGTGTTTCTTGGTGTCGCCACTGGCACGCTACATCACCGGTCAGGTGATTCATGTGGATGGCGGCGCGCGTCGCGCGGCCTCATAAAGCCGGGCTTGCGCTTTGTGGGTGGGTAGCGATCGCCTGGTTTAAAACTTGCCGTATTTCAGGTAGGCTTCAACCGGGTCCATGCCGGCACGGATGGCCTCGCGCACTTGGTTTTCGGTCAGGGCCACGGCCTCGGTTTTTTCCACCACCTCGGCCACCAGCGCTTGGGGGATGACCACCACTCCATCGCGGTCACCCAGCACATGGTCGCCGCTGTGGATGGTCACACTGCCAATGGTCACGGGCTCGCCATAACGATCGGGTTGCCAGCGCGCCACGATGTCTGAAGGCGTGAAAAACGTGTGCACCACCGGAAAGCCCAACTCCAAAATGAAGTCGGTGTCGCGGCAACCGCCATCGACCACATAGCCCAGCACGCCTTTGTTTTTCAAGGTCTCGGCAGACAACTCGCCCATCAATGCGATTTCTTGGTTGTGCGGTTGGCACACCACCACATGGCCTGCGGGTGCTTTGGACAGCAAGGTGGTCCAGCCCAGCAAGCTGTCGTGGCGGCTGATGCTGTGGTCGATGTGGCCCGACACCGTCCAGGCCGGCCCGGCCACCTTGAGTGTGGGGTCGAGCGGTCGCAGGTGCGAAGGCAGCACGCAATTGGGGTGGCCCATGGCACGCAGCACATCGTGCACGGCGCCGGTATAGAGTTGCGACAGGCGTTCAACCAGGCTGGGTGTGGTCATTGAGGTGTTTCCTTTATGACACTGTAGAAGATGCCTGTCACCCGCCCCATGCTGGAAAACCCCAGCTACAGCGCAGATGCCCAATCTTGCGGAAACACCCACAGCAGCAAACTGGTGAACACCAAGTAGCGCAAAAACTTGCCCACGCCCATGTAAATCAAGCAGGGCCAAAAGGGCAGCCGCAAATAACCGGCCACCGCACACAACGGGTCGCCAATCACCGGCAACCAGCTGAGCAAACAAGCTTTGGGTCCCAGGGCTTGCAGCCAAGCCAAGGCGCGCATGCGCACCGCCCCTTCGCCGCGCACTTTGTCCACCACTTTTTGGGTGCCCCAGCCCATCCACCAATCCAGCGCCCCACCCAAGGTGTTGCCCGCCGTGGCCACCAAAATGGTGGGCCAAAAAAGATCGGGGTTGAGTTTGATCAAGCCAAACACCACGGGCTCTGAACCCATGGGCAGCAGCGTGGCCGAAACAAAGGACACCACAAAGACCGTGCTCAGGCCAAAGCGCGGCAGCGCCAAAGTGGTCAACAGCAGGTGCATCCAATCCATCGTGGCTGGAGTATAGAAACATGTGTGGACTCGCAAGAAACACGCCGCTACAATCGTGCCTCCTTTTTAAGCAGACCACTTTTCGCTCGTTCCCAATCACCATGCACATCGGACCTTATCTTTTGGCCAACCGCTTGATGGTCGCACCCATGGCGGGCGTGACCGACAGGCCGTTTCGACAACTGTGCAAGCAGTGGGGTGCGGGCTATGCGGTCAGCGAGATGATCACTTCAAGGCGCGATTTGTGGCACACCGCGAAAACCACGCGCCGCGCCGATCACCATGGTGAGGTCGGCCCCATCGCGGTGCAAATTGCCGGCACCGACCCGCAGATGATGGCCGATGCAGCGCGCCACAACATCGACCAGGGCGCACAAATCATTGACATCAACATGGGCTGCCCGGCGAAAAAAGTTTGCAATGTGTGGGCGGGGTCGGCGCTGATGCAAAACCCACCCTTGGCGCTGGCCATTGTGCAAGCGGTGGTCCAAGCGTGTGCGCCTTTGGGTGTGCCAGTCACCTTGAAGATGCGCACAGGCTGGAGCGCGCAACACAAAAATGCCTTGTCATTGGCCTTGGCCGCCGAACAAGCGGGGGTGCAAATGCTCACCATCCATGGCCGCACCCGAGAGCAAGGCTACAAAGGCCAAGCCGAATACCAAACTGTTGCAGAGGTCAAGTCGCGCGTGCGCATACCGGTGGTGGTCAATGGCGACATCGACTCCCCTGAGAAAGCCCGCGCTGTGATGGCCCTCACTGGGGCTGACGCTTTGATGGTGGGCCGTGCCGCCCAAGGGCGGCCATGGATTTTTCGCGAAATCGCCCACCACCTCGCCACTGGTGACACCTTGGCCCCTCCCTTGGTGGCCGAGGTGCGCCGATCGCTGTTGGCGCATTTGCACGCGCACTGCGCTTTGTATGGCGAGTACACCGGTGCCCGCAGTGCGCGCAAACACCTGGGCTGGTATGTGCGCCACATGCCCGGGGGTGAGGCATTTAGACAGCACATCAACACCTTGGAAGACCCGCAGGCCCAGGCCGATGCATTGGGTTTGTTTTTAGACCAATGGGCCCAAACCTCGGACCGCATGCCTGCGGCCGCGTTGGAAGTCGCCCCGACATCAGAGAGACAGTTCGCATGAGCAAGAAAAACATCGAAGACGTGGTGCGCGCCAGCTTGGAGACCTACTTTCGAGATTTGCGCGGCACCGAGCCCGGCAATTTGCACGACATGGTGGTGAGCACCGTTGAAAAGCCTTTGCTGGAAGTGGTGATGAAGCACGCCGACGACAACCAGTCGCGCGCTGCCCAGTGGTTGGGCCTGAACCGAAACACCTTGCGCAAAAAGCTCACCGAGCACAAACTGCTTTGATTCTTTCTCCTCGCGCCAGCCTGGCACACAGCCACTGCGCTCACCCTGGACCACCATGAACGCATTGATTTCTGTCTCCGATAAGAGCGGCATTGCCGAGCTCGCCCATGCCTTGCACGCCTTGGGTGTGGGCCTGATCTCCACTGGCGGCACGGCGCAGTTGCTGCGCGACCAAGGCCTGCCCGTGCGCGAGGTGGCCGATGTCACGGGCTTTCCTGAGATGCTCGACGGCCGTGTCAAAACCTTGCACCCCATGGTGCATGGGGGTTTGTTGGCCCGCCGCGATCTGCCCGCGCACATGCAGGCCTTGCAGACGCACGGCATTGACACGATTGATTTATTGGTGGTCAACCTCTACCCGTTTGAAGCCACGGTGGCCAAGCCGGGGTGTACCTTGGAGGACGCGATCGAGAACATCGACATCGGCGGCCCGGCCATGGTGCGCAGCGCCGCCAAAAACTGGAAGCACGTGGCGGTGCTCACCGACGCCGCGCAGTATGGCCCGGCGGTCGATGAGTTGCGCCAGCACGGTGGCTGGAGCGACACCACCCGCTTTGCATTGGCCGTGGCTGCTTTTAACCGCATCAGCCAGTACGACGGCGCCATCAGCGACCACTTGTCGCGCATCCAAGTGGACGGACAGCTCACCGTGTTTCCATGGCAAGCCAATGGCCGTTTTGTCAAACTGCAAGACCTGCGCTATGGCGAAAACCCGCACCAACTCGCTGCTTTTTACCGCGATGTGAACCCCGCCCCCGGCTCTTTGGTGATGGGCGTGCAGTTGCAAGGCAAAGAGCTGTCCTACAACAACATTGCCGACGCCGACGCGGCCTGGGAGTGTGTGAAAAGCTTTGCCACCCCCGCCTGTGTCATCGTCAAGCACGCCAACCCCTGTGGCGTGGCCTTGGGCGCAGATGCTTTGAAGGCTTACCGCAAAGCCTTTCAAACCGACCCCACCTCGGCCTTTGGCGGCATCATTGCCTTCAACTGCGCGGTCGACTTGGCCACCGCTGAAGCCGTGCACAAACAATTCGTCGAAGTCTTGATCGCGCCGTCTTTCAGCGCCGATGCGCTGGCCTTGCTGCAATCCAAGGCCAATGTGCGTGTCATGCAAATCGACCTGCCCCCCGGTGGGAACACCGATTGGGCGCGCGGTCAAAACACGGTGGACATCAAGCGCATCGGCTCAGGCGTTTTGATGCAAACCGCCGACAACCATGTGCTGCAAGCCAGCGACTTGAAGGTGGTGACGCACAAGCAGCCCACGCCGCAACAAGTCGAAGACCTGTTGTTCGCTTGGAAGGTGGCCAAGTTTGTGAAAAGCAACGCCATTGTGTTTTGCCGCGACGGCATGACCATGGGCGTGGGAGCGGGGCAAATGAGCCGCCTGGACTCGGCGCGCATCGCCGCCATCAAAGCCGGTCACGCCAACTTGAGCCTGCAAGGCACGGCCGTGGCCAGCGACGCATTTTTCCCCTTCCGCGACGGCCTGGACGTGGTGGTGGACGAGGGCGCCACCTGCGTCATCCAACCGGGTGGCTCGATGCGCGACCCAGAAGTCATTGAAGCAGCCAACGAGCGCGGTGTGGCCATGGTGTTCACTGGGGTTCGGCACTTCAGGCATTGAGCCGCTGGCATCGTGGCTTGGCTTTGCACAAGCCATCAGCGACAATCTCAACTTGACCACCGCCTCGGAGCCAGCCACATGGAACTCACTGCCGTCTTGACGCCCGCCCACGAAGGCGGATACATCGCACTCAACCCAGAGACGGGTACCACGACCCAAGGTGAGACAGTCGAGGAGGCCGTTTCAAATTTGCGCGAAGCCACTGCCCTATACCTGCAAGAGTTTCCTCTGGTATC
>Ga0214919_10002309_pt1 | contig 30085 bp, 37 predicted proteins | sample LL1503_MetaG_FD_177994 | JGI IMG/M metagenome (GOLD analysis project Ga0214919, IMG submission 177994) | Freshwater microbial communities from Lake Lanier, Atlanta, Georgia, United States - LL-1503 | ecosystem: Environmental > Aquatic > Freshwater > Lake | place: USA: Georgia | collected... | reverse complement strand
AGGTCTACGAGATTGGCGCATCCGAGTTCGACGCAAAGGTCTGGCTTGAAGAGCAAACCCAACAAGGATTCTTGACATGACAGGAAAGATCTCAGGCGACACCCTCAAGGCGCTGAAATTAATTTCGCGGGGCATGACTCCCTACGCTGCCGCCAAGAAAGCGGGCATTGCTTTATCAACTATTTATCGTGCCCTAAAAAGGAACAAATGATGGAATACGAAAACATTAAAAAAGTGAAACGTCTCGACTTCGACCGCCTTGATATGCTGGTTAGCGAGCGACTCGGTGCGTTGAAAATCTACGCGCAAACCGTAGGCAAAACGGAGTCTGATGTACACGATGCGATCTGCCGCGACCTGATATTGCCCAGCGTTTATCTGCTGGCGGAGTTTCTGGAGTCTGTGAAGATTGGCGATAAGGAGAAGGACGGTGGCTAAATTACCCTACACATTCACAGTCTGCCCACCAGACGAGGCACCGAAACAATTCACAGCATCGTGCGCTGAGATAGGACGACTGCTCAAGCACAGCATCAACGGTGACCTGACTATTGATGTCAGGCGTAACGATATGTGGGGACGCGGCGCGGTAGGCCCGAACATTGAAGACCGTTTACACGCTTTGATAAAGGAGAAGAAATAAATAAACTCAAGGAAAAAACAACATGACTTCATTGTGCGAAAAGACGGGGCATCTAATCCGACTAACAAAAACGGATAGAGGCTCAGGAGATCAATACGCCCACTGCCAAATCTGTGGTTGTGCTGTCGTTAAGGGAAGCTGGAATACACCGTGGAAGCAACCTAAAGATGAGGACGATCTTAACAACGTGCTCTGGAAAGCCAATTATCGTTACGATACCAAGGAGAAAAAATGAATACCCCCCCTGCTCCACAACACCGCCTTGCCGATCTGCGCGATTGGCTGATGGACAGGATAGACGGCAGCGAGGAAATGAGGGGCGAAGACGGCTTGATAAGCGACTTCATTCGGCAGATCGACGCGCTGCCGTCGGAGATGGGGGCGATTGGCCTTGAGCCGAGGGGCTGTCCGACACCGGGCAGTTGCTCTGCTGTTGCCGAACTCGCCGACCTCAAGCAGCGCCTCCTGCCGCAATTCGCGGGACGGGCTGAACGGGCCGAGCGCGAGAACGCCGACCTGCGCCATGACATTGAGCGCCTGACCGAAAGCCTGACCGCCGAGGTCAACAAGGCACCGTCCGCAACGGCAGCGCCCCCCGTGGAAGAAACAGCCATCGGACACGCCCGGTACGAGTACCTGCGAACACTCAACCCGCGCCAGTTCGCCGCGCTTTACGACGAGGCGCTGCACGGTACGGCTGACAATTTCGATGATCTGGTGGATCGCTATCGTGACGCAAAACAGCCATGAAAAATACGGCGTGGACTAGGGAGCCGTGGACTTGCACAAGTTGTCAGCGGGTTATGAACCGTGGCGGCAAGGCAGCGCATCTACCTTGGTGCATGAAGGCCGCAGACTACTTTTGGAGCAAGGTGGACAGGACGGGGGACTGCTGGCTATGGAAGGGCACAAAGTACCGCGCTGGATATGGTCATGCGGTGTATCTAGGGCGGCATATGCAAGCCCACCGAGCCGCTTGGATTGTTGCCAACGGAGAACCCGGAGAAATGCGCGTGTGCCATCGTTGCGACAATCCGCCCTGCGTTAACCCGGCCCACCTGTTTCTAGGTACGGACGCGGACAACATGATGGACAAAGTTAAAAAGCACAGAGATCCGCGCCTGCTACCCGCAGACAAGGTTCAGGCAGTACGGGAGCGCCTTGGGAAAATATCTCAGCTTGAGATTGCGAAAGAACTCGGCCTGTCTACAACGGTCGTGAGCAAAATCAAACTTGGGAAAAGATACTCTTGGCTCTCCCCCACCACACAGGAGAAACCATGAGCGAGAAAATGGAACGGGAAGGAACAAGTCTTTGGGCAAACATTGAGCCTTCAAACCGCATCTGCTTCAATTGCGGCGCACCGGAGCCGGTGCTTGTGCTGGACAAAGACGGCATGATCTACAAGGGCCAGCGGATTGAGGATGCTGGCGAGGCGCACCGAGCGTGGCTTGAAGTGATGGTGATGATGAAGGAGCGCGGCTAATGGTTGCGACTCTGGAGGGCAGCGACAAGTTTGCCATAAGCAGTTCTGGGGTTCAGACATTCAAGTTGCCCGAGTACAACTGCCCAATCCACGGAGTAGTGAATAGCACCGTGACATTCTACGAACCCGGGAAACCGAACGAGTATTACTGCATGACCTGCTACAAAGAAATGATCCGCAAGTTCTGCCAGCCGGTGACTCCGGCATGAGCGGCCCCACCCTGAAAGGGAACGCCCCCCTACGCGAGGGCAGCGATGGCAACTAACCTTTCCACATCCGATGTCAATCACCTACGGCGCTTGCTTGGCTATGTGCGCTGCGAAATATGGCAGTCGCCTAAGGAAATGGTCAACATGATGAATGAACTCAGCCAAAAGATAGGGCCGATCAGCGACGGCGGGGTCAAGCGGCTTGTCGAGTCATACCAAGAGGCAGCAAATGTGCCGACCTATGTTCGCGCCGCAGTTAAAGCGCTGGAGAAGGCCATCAAGGAAGCTGAAGGCGAAATCGTGGACGGCGAGAATGTGTCGGCGCAACGCCTAAGCGCTCTTATTGCAAAGGAGAGCGCCGCGTGAAACCGTGGCCCGACTGGGCGCTCTGGGCTATGTTTGTCCTGTGCCTAACAATCATAAGTTATCTTTCTCTGTTCACATGACTAAAAAAAATGCAGTGCAGGGCGAGTGCCGCGTGTACACGGAGAAGGATTTCCTCATGTGGAAAACTTGGATGTGGGTTCAGGGAATCCTGACCGGAGCGGGAGTGGTCGTGGTTGGAATACTTACGGGAGCATGGTAATGAATAAAGAACCGAAAGAAAGGAAACCGGGACTGTGCGGGTCATGCCAGATTACTGAGGGCGTGAAGCTAGTTTCCAAGGGTCGAGGCGGGAGGATCAAATCGTGGCGCTGCCAAGCGTGTCTGGAAAGAAAACAACCGAGTTGGATCACGGGAAAATAATGCCTAAAAGAAAGCCACCAAAAATCAAGCTGGGTATGGAGGCGATGCCGTCATGGCTCTACCCCCCCAAGTTGATCCCGCCAGAAACCAAGCACACCCGGGTTGTTAATTTGGGGATCAGCAAGGAGCAAATCGAACGGGACTACCAGCAGGCTAGAATCCGAAGGTTGTGAGAAACGACGCCGAACCTGAACCGAAACGGTTACAGCGGCAAAAGGGTGCGGTTATGAAATAGTTGCACGCGACCTCACGCTAGGTGCTACAGTCCTATTTCGGGGGCTGCATCGCAGTCGTTTGACTCGACGCGAGGGATTGATCTAGACAATCACGCGCAGCCCCCACCTTCCTACTCAAGGGACTACGGGTAATGCCGAAAACCGCCGCAAAGCCCAAAGGGCAGAAAGCCGCAAAAAGGCCCACGGGCAAGCCGTCGAAGTACACCCCCGAAATAGCCCGTATCATCTGCGAGCAACTCAGCGAGGGAATCCCCCTACGCCAGATATGCAGAGAGAACCCCGGCTTCCCCGCATGGAGGACAGTCTACGATTGGATGGCCAAGGACGATGCCGCTGCTGCTGCTGGTGGGGGCGTCGGCCTATCCGCATCCATCGCACGCGCACGCGACATTGGCTATGACGCCATCGCTGAGGAGTGCCTGTACATCGCGGACACGCAGACGATGACAGAGAGGGTGACTGAGGCTGAGAACCCCGCTACGGGGGCGCTGGTGCGCTCTGTGGTGCGTTCTGACGACGTCAACGCCCGCCGCTTGCAGGTAGAGACCCGCCTGAAGCTGCTGGCGAAGTTTCACCCGACCAAGTACGGTGACAAGCTGGGCCTGCATGGGGTGGACGGCGCGGCACCAATCCTGACGGCGGATGCAAGGTCTGAAGCGCTTTTCGACCTCATCCGCAACATGGAAATGACCAAGCGTGTTGGCTGAAACCACTACCGGTAGTGGCAAGTCTCCCAAAACACGGGTTTTAACCGACACTGACACTACATCTAGTGGTTTAGGCCAGTTCCTTGATGCGGAGATGGCAAAGGCGTTCGATGGCCAGCCACTGCACTCGCGCCTTGCGATACTGGCACATACCAAATGGTTGGCGACCGCCCACCGTTATCAAGTCCCGCCGCCGCTTGAGCAGGACTACCTGATCTGGATGATGCTGGCAGGCCGGGGAGCGGGCAAGACCCGCAGCGCCGCTGAGGCTTTGTGGTGGTGGTGCTGGACGCACCCGGAGACGCGGGGACTGGTACTGGCTCCAACATCTAACGACATCAAGCACACCTGCTTTGAGGGGCAGTCTGGCCTGCTGGCCTGCATCCCCAAGGATCTGGTCGTGGACTACAACAAGCAAGACCACCAGATCAGGCTGAGTAACGGATCCATCATCCGGGGGATCAGCGCCGACGCCTACGAGCGGCTGCGGGGGCCGCAGTTCCACTGGTGCTGGGCCGACGAACTCGCGGCCTTCCAGTACTTGGGCGAGGGCGAGGCGTGGGACATGATGATGATGGGCCTGCGGCTAGGCAAGCAGCCGAGGGTCATTGTCACTACGACGCCGAGACCGAAAGACCTGATCCTCGACCTCGTTGGACGGGAGGGGGACGATGTGGTTATTGACCGCGCCACCACGCACGACAACGCTGCAAACCTTGCGCCGACCTTCAAGGGGCAGTTGGAGCAGTACAAGGGGTCAAAGCTGTACCAGCAGGAGGTGATGGGCGAACTGGTCGATCTGGAGGACGGCAAGGTCGTGTCCCGCGATATGTTCAAGCTGTACCCGCATGACCGGCCATTCCCCAAGTTTGAGTTCATCGTCCAGTCCTACGACTGCGCCTTCAGCGAGAAGGAGTACAACGACCCGACTGCCATGACTACATGGGGCGTCTTCAAGCCAATGGACGGGCCTATGTCTGTCCTGCTCATCGACTGCTGGGCTGAACACCTGACCTTCCCCCTGCTCAAGCCAAAGGTTCTAGAGGAGTGGAAGGTGTCGTATGGCGAGGGCAAGGACGCCAAGCGCCCAGACCTGATACTGGTCGAGGACAAGGCGGCAGGCATCTCCCTGATTCAGGAACTGCGTTCGGCTCATCTGCCTGTGCGTGGGTACAACCCCGGAAGGGCGGACAAGATGCAACGGCTCCAGATAACCGCGTCCATCTTTGCGACTGGGCGCGTCTGGCTCCCGGAGTCGAGTAAGCGAAAGGGCTTCGTCAAGGACTGGTGCGAGGGCTTCCTGAGCCAGATCTGCGCGTTCCCTGATTCGGCGAACGATGACTATGTCGATAGCGCAACGCAAGCGATTCGGTTATTGAAGGACATGAGCTTCCTCGACATCAACCCGGAGCCTCGTTATGATGACGACGACTTCTACGACACCCGCCCGAAGCGGGAGAACCCTTACGCGGTGTGATCATGGGCACAATAACAAAAGTTGGCAAAGTTGTTGGCGCTGCAATTGAGGGCGGTCTCGGTATGATGCGCAATGCATCTCTGGCGTCGCAGGAGTTGACGGCTGCTGAACGTGCGGCGGCTGGTCGCAAGGCGGCTGAACTCATCAAGTCCCAAGAGCAGATGAAGGCGTCTGAGGCGTTAGGCCGAATGCGCGAGAAGGGCATGAGGCGCACGACCACCACGCAGGCTGACCGCACCCGTGTGGGCGGAGGCAATATTGGCGGCGCTCCCTTCTCGGCAATCAGCGAGGCCGACCCTGCCTACGCGGGCAAGGTGTGGGGCGTGATGGACGAGGGCACGGCGGCTCGACTCAAGAACCTGACGGCCCCTGACACTGCGTGGACAACGATGCTTGGTTCCGCAAACCAACTCAAGACCAATCCTGTGGTGTTCGATAAACTGAAGCGCGGGTTCCTTGACGCCATGAAGCAAGGCAACCTGTCTGAGGAACTGGCTGGCAAGATCAACCGCAACCTTGAACTGACCTTTGGGGCTGGCGTTGACATCCGCGACCCCAAGATATGGAAAGAGGCGGACACGTTTGAGAAGCGTGCCGCACTGGCTGACGTAATGATGGGGCAGGGAACTGCTCCCAGCAAAGGCGGCGTAGCGCTTGGTGGCGAGAAGAGTGGCAAGGGTGTCATCTTCAAGCCTACTAACATCCTCAAGCGCGAGACAGAGCCAACGTTGTTGCACACCGAGCATGGTGGCGATGTCCCAACGTTTGCGGCTGGCCCGCGACTGTTCCAGTTGGAGAAGGAGTCGGAGTTTAGGCCCGACCTGCATCCGGGGTTCCCTACCCTCATTAAGGGCAAGGACTTGGGTGTGAATATGAAGCCCACGCCCAATGAGGTGTACTTGCCTGACTGGCACGAGAAATTTAAGAAGGACAACCCGGAGCGCCAAGGGCCGGGATACTACGATCTCGCTTTGGGCGTAAAGGGAGAAGGTCTTCCCAGCCAAGATTTGACCGACGACTACATCCGCCATTTGTCGCGTGAGGGTTACAGGGACGGCGGATCCGTCGAGGGCTTCGGTGGTGGCGGTCTGGCCAAGGGCATCAAGGCTGGCGTCAAGATGCTGTTTGCTGACGCACCCCAAGCCGAGGCTCTCAAGCTGGCGCAAGAACGTGCCGCTCTACCTCCAGCCAAGGGTGGGCTGGGCCTTCCCAAGAACAATACTTCCGAGCAACGAGCAAAGGCAATGGGCTTTGACCGCGACACCTATCACGGGTCATTTCGCGACATCAAGAAACTTGACCCAAGCGTTGGCTCAACCGAGAGTCATGCAGGCAAAGGCATCTACTCAACTGATTCAGCAGAGGACGCAAGTCGCAACTACGCAAGCATTTATGGCCCCGACCCGCTTGGTAGGGTTGAGCGCGGCATGGAGGCAAGAGATAAAGACTTTCGCAAGATTCATAGTCGCATGAGGGATGAGACGCTAACTCCGCGCCAGCAGGAAATTATTCTGCGAAACACGGTTGACGCTGACAATCTTGGCGTTGTCTACCCCTTGAAAGTTCGCTCCGACAAGTCCATTCACCTTGATGCTCCTGAGTCAAACCCTGTGAGGATTGGCCCCTTTGAGCGTTACGACGAGGCGACTGACGCTTATGTGGATACACCGTATACCGCAAAGTTCAATGAAGCGCTCGATGAGTTCAGAGAACTTGGCGGTGATGCAAATCCAGTATACGAAGCTGTTCAATATTACGGCGACGCCATACCTGCGCGTGATGTGTTCAACGCCGTCAAGAAGACGGGCAGCGAAAGTGGCTTGTACGACCCATTTACTGGAGACATCGTTTCTGGTGGTGTAGCCGCTGGTGACTTCATGAAGAACTTTGGGATTGATGAGATTCGCCACACGCCTCAGTTTAGAAGCCATGAATTAAACATTGGCAAAGAACACACAATCAGCATGAACCCCGACAACATTCGCTCCCGCTTTGCTGCCTTTGACCCATTCCGCAGGGACGCTGCCACTGCCGCATTGATGGGGGTTGCTGCACCAGATTTGCTGGCTGCGGAGCCTGAGAAGAAGGCCGGTGGTGGCAAGATTGTCAAGGGCGCAATAAACATTGGTAAGCGAATAATGGCTGACAGCAGCTTGCCTGCGTTAGAACGCGAAGCCAACCTTGCCAAGTTCCTTGAGCCGAGCAAAGCGCCGATGCGCCTGTACCACGGCACGACTGCGACTGAGGGCGGGAAGGGTGTTGAGGCCATCCGCCGCTTCAAACCTAGCAAAGAGGGCGCACTTGGCTCTGGGACGTACCTGACGCCTAGCACGGCCAACGCAAGCGGCTACAGCGGCTCGCCCAACGATGAGGCGATTGCCGCGATGCTGCGCAGCGATTACCAAGCTGACACGGGTCAGCAGTTCTTGCGCAACCGGCAGGCGGGCAACGTCCTCCCCGGCCAAGAGGGCGGCAATATGCTTCCCGTCTACGCCCAGATAAAGAACCCGCTGATCATTGAGGGGACGCATGGCGACCCGATGGTTGAGGCGCTGACCAAGCTTGGGATGGATGAAGACAAAGCCCTCCGCATGGTTGAGAAGGCTTATGAGGAGAAGGGCTACATAGGCAAGCAGGTTCAGAGCCGCGCACAGGCGCAGGGCTATGACGGGCTGATGCAGTACCGTGACGGCGAGTTGTCTGAGGTGGTGTCCTACAATCCCAACGCTGTGAAGAGCGCGATTGGCAACCAAGGCACTTACGACATCTCGCAGCCAGACCTCAGCAAGGCTCACGGCGGCTACGTTAACCAAGACGCAATGAACATGGCTGTGATGGGCCAGAAGATTCAGAAACGTGGCAAGGGTGGAAATATTAAAAAGGCGGTCAAGTCTGTTGTTGAGTATATTGATCCAGTCGCCACCAAGATATCTGATTGGGAATGGCGAGCCTTGCAGGACGTCAAGAAAGACGTTCCGATAACGATTGTTCCTGATTATGTGCAGGCTGGGTATGGCCAGTTCATGAAGGAGCAGGCGAAGAGGGCTGCTGCCGGTGACCTTAATGATCGTGATCTGATTAAGGCTTATCTCATCACCCAGTCGAGCATTGGTCGCGGAGGGCTGTCCCATTCAACCGCTACCAAGACTGGCCTGAAGGTTCCCAACGCGCAAGAGGTGAGGCCAGAGGGCGCGTTTGCTACATGGCTTGGCTCGCCTGCTGGCCAGCGGTATCTTGACGCCGCGCAGAAGGGGGAGATAGATCCCAAGTCTCTAGAAGACCTTCGTCAGAAGTTTGCTCCGTTTGGAAAGCAGAACCAACTTGTTGACCAGATGACAAACGCGGTCACAACAATTCCTTCAATGACGCCAGAATTAAATCTTGCAATCTCTGGAAATGCAAACGACTACAGGGACTTTGCTGAACGGTTGAAAGGGATTGCCGCCGCCAAGTCTGGCTTCATTGGATCCTTGCTTGGCCGAGGGGATCTGCCCACGTTCGATGCTCGCCAGATTGGGTTGCATACGAGCGGAATGCCCATGCCTACGGCGTCTGCTGGAGCAATGCTGAGTCGTGGCAAGGGTCTGGGTGGACGAGAGGCTGTAGACCGTCTTGCTGCGCGTCAAAAGAACATGGATCTAAAAATTGATCCTTCGCTTGATCCGCATTACCAGCACCTGACCCACCATGCAATATGGGATGCGCTGGGCGGAGAGAAGACAACGCATCAGGATCTGATCGACGCCATGAAGAATTATGCAAAGGGCGGCGCTGTTAACCAAGATGCCATGCAGATGGCTGTGTTGAACAAGAGGGTTCAGCACAAACAGTTTGGCGGAATATCGAAGGCTGGCTTTGGGAAACCTCAAGGCGGGGGTGGCGCAAACATCAAGTTTCGTTTTGCCGACGGAGGGGCGGCTTCAGGCACTAACGCGGATATCCTTGACGTTATAGCGCAATCAAAAGCCCAGACTAGGCCGTCAACGGCAGGGTTGCCAAGATACGGCAATATGCCGCCCGAAAGTCAGTTTGAGCGGGACTTCCGTGCCCGGTTGGCGGCTGAACAGGAAGCCCGCCGAAGGGTCATAAGTGATAGAAGCCTAAAAGGGATGGCTCAGGGCGCTGCTGGTGCGTTGGCTGGGTATGGCTCGCAGATTCCGGGGTTGTTTGGGGATGTGGCGTCTTTATATCAAGAGTTTAAGCCTAATTCGTTTGTGGATCTTCCTGCTGGTATTCAGGCATTGCCAACGACTGACGACATACAAAATCTGCTGCGCGAGCATATTAATGACTCGCCAGAGTTTAGTGCTGGGATGACTGGCGGAAATGCGGTGGCTATTGCTCAGGGCATAACAAGTCTTCCCGCGTTGGCCAAGGGGATTGTCAAGGGCGTGCCAAAGATAGCTGGAGCGGCTGTTAGTGGCGCAAAGTCGCTAACCCCAACCGCTGCAAAGTTGTTTGAAGAATACATGATGAGTACGGGCATGATGCTGCCGGTAGTCAAGAACAAGGGCGGAAACTTTCTGCCTGAAGGGACGAAGGCGCTTGATCAATTGAAGTCGAACAGATATGCCGCTGATGACAAGAAGATGTTTGAGGCAGAGTTGGCTGATTTGATGGAGCAAGAGGCAAGAACTCCGGGGCGTCATGCTGCTCGTATCCCGGTGGTTCAGGGATCTATTGCCGAGATGGATCGTAACATTGCATTTAACAACTTCATCGACAAGCAGCTAACCCGCTACGTCAAGAACGAGATGGGCACGCCAGAAGACCCAATCAGGGCATTGGCTGAGAGGGGGACGCTGCATTTTGACGCACCGCAAGTTAATCCAACTGATGCACTTGATCTGAAGCGCCAAGAGTTTGCTGCGGGCAATAATGAAAAATGGGGCTATGGAGAAAGCCGGTTAGCGCAGAACTGGGAAGATGCCTCTGACAAAATGATCAACTCCATCCCGGCTGAGAAATTTCAGAACTTTGGCTCCAGCAACATGACCGGCAAGCCGGGATTTGAGTTTATAAATAAATTATCCCCTGACACTCCGTTGTATGGCCTCAACAATTCTACTCAGCCGGGTTTTAATAATGACCCGCATATTTCTACGCTGGGCTTCCCCCACCTTATTGACGAACTGCGCAACGCGACTAACCCGGCGTCTGGCCTGCCGCGAGAACTGCTGCTCAAGCCCGAAGCGTTGGCTAGGCTGTCCGTCCCGCAGGCTGTAGAGCGGGTGGCCAAGATCAATGAGTGGAGGACGGGCAATATAAAGCAGGCTCGTCTTGCAGATGCGGCGAATACAGATGTTCACAAGGAATACAAAGACACAGGGATGCGCTGGGTGCTGTTGAACAAGCCGGGACAGTTCAAGGCAGAGTCTGACGCAATGGGCCACTCTGTCCGGGGCTACGAGCCTACAGAGGGCGGCGGTTCAAGCGGATATGGTCTGGGTGGCTGGGATGCAATTAAATCGGGCGATGCCGAGGTTTATTCCTTGCGTGACGCGAAGAATGAACCTCATGCAACGATAGAGGTTGGGGCGTCAAAAACGCTTACTCCAGAAAAAAGAGAAGCCCAAATGGGTTTCCTTGTTCAACGCTTGCTGGGCGAAGGAATGCCTGAAGAGCAAGCTATACAGCAGGCGGCAAAGATATACCCAGAGTCAGAAACTATGCAAAGAATCACCCAAATCAAAGGCAAGTCCAACCGCGCCCCCAACGAGGCGTACCTGCCCTATGTGCAGGACTTCGTGAAGTCAGGCAAGTGGAGTAGTGTAGGTGATCCTCAGAATGCTGGCCTACGCCGCTACGGGGACGTATTCAACGTCAACGAACAGCGCGGTATTGAGGCTACGGGAGAATATGTTCCTGATCACGAATGGCTGACTGGAGAAGACATCCAGCGGCTGCACAATGTAATTAACTCTGAAGGCAAGCGCCTGAAATACGATGCACGCGGCAACATCATTGGCGGAGATCCTGATTCTGGAATGAAGCGCGGTGGCCCCGTCAACCTAGACGCAATGCAGATGGCGGTGTGGGGCAAGCCGGTAAAGAAAGCTGAAGGAGGCGAGCCAACGCAGGCAGAGATTGAAGCAGCGATGCTCCCCGCCACCGTCAATCCGTTGATGGCAAAAAAGTTTGCCGCTCAACGGCAGAACATGACTGCGCCAACAAGCATTATGGATGAGCGTTATCCTGCGTCGAAGAAGGCGCAAGATGAAGCCGATCTGTTCTTGCTTGGGGCGGACATGGCGACCAGCGTGGCCCCTTTTGTTGGCCCGTTAGCGAAAGGCGTTATTGCAACAGCTAAGTCTGCGCCTGAAATTCTGGCGCGTGGGCTTGAGAACTACATGGTGAAATCTGGCGGCATCTTGCCGATGGATGTATGGCATGGCTCTCCGCACCGTTTCCCGCCGACTGCCAAAAACCCGTTAGGTGAGTTTGACTCAAGCAAGATCGGTACTGGCGAAGGGGCGCAGGCTTACGGGCATGGCTTGTATCTGGCTGAGAATAAAAGTACAGCAACAGGTTTCAGAGATACTTTGGCGCACAAAGGCGCTTTAGATCTTGAATATGAATCTGCTAAACGAGGAATTCCGTTTGACCGTGAAGCTCAAATAGAGTTTATGCGGCAATCAAGAGCAAATGTTTCGCCAGAAAAAGCAGCTAAAAGTTTTCAATATGCCAACATTGAAGCTAGAAACCTTGACCAAAACAAATTAGCTACATTGTTCAAAGACTATAAAGAATCTAAACAAGGCAACCTCTACAAAGTAGACCTCCCCGACGAGCAGATAGCCAAGATGCTGGATTTTAATAAACCATTAAAAGATCAAAATCCTGAAATACAAAAAACTCTGCAAGATTTGGTAAAAACAGATGTTTTGGGTCGTCCAACAGGAATATCGGTTGACTCAAATATGAACGGACAATGGGCCTATGAACGGTTGGCGGGAATCAGGGGTGCCAAATACGCTTCTGAAGCAATGCGCGAAGCAGGCATCCCCGGCATCAAATACCTAGACCAAGGCTCCCGCGCTGGCGGTGCAGGCACTAGCAACTTCGTCGTATTCGATCCAAAGAACCTGAACATCCTTGAGCGCAATAAACGCGCAGGTGGGCTTGCCCTAACAAGAACTAGTTTGCGTCAACGCAAGCCTAACCAATTAGCGAGATAGTTATGGAACAACTTCCAATTGACCCAGAGTCAGACCGTTTCATTGACGGTCTGCAGATGACGCCGGATGGTGGTGCGGAGGTAATGCTCGACGAAGACGTCCCTGACGTAGAGGAGATGGAAGACGGCTCTGCGGTTGTAACTTTGGACAAGACAAAGGGGCCAGAAGAGGACGCCGACTTCTACGAGAACCTTGCGGACGTTCTGGAGATCAACGATCTAAACTCCATTGCCACCCGTTACTTGGACATGATCAGCAAGGACAAGGAAGCTCGCAAGGAACGCGACAAGCAGTACGAGGACGGGCTGAGGCGGACGGGTCTTGGCAACGACGCTCCGGGTGGGGCAACGTTCATGGGCGCGTCCAAGGTCGTTCACCCGGTCATGGCAGAGGCGTGCGTGGACTTTGCCGCTCGCGCAATCAAAGAACTGTTTCCGCCGGATGGCCCGACGCGGACAAACATCCTTGGCGAGGTGACCGACCAAAAAACAGATATTGCGGAGCGCAAACGCGACTACATGAACTGGCAACTAACGGAACAGATTGAAGAGTTCCGCGACGAGCAGGAGCAGTTGCTGGCGCAGTTGCCGCTGGGCGGCAGTCAGTTCCTGAAAATGTGGTGGGATGATCAGAAAAAACGTCCCTGCGCTGAGTTCGTTCCAATCGACAACGTGTACCTGCCGTTCAGTGCGGTGAATTTCTACACGGCGCAACGGGTGACCGAGGTTCATAACATCTCGGAGTGGGAATTTAAGAACCGAATCTCTCGCGGGCTGTACCGGGACGTAGAGGTGATCCGGGCGACGATGGAGCCAGAACCCACCGGCCCTGAGAAAGCCAACAACAAGATTGAGGGCAAACAATACCAAGACGGTGAGGATGGTTTGCGTCGTGTGTTTCACATCTACACATGGCTGGAGCTTGAGGACGATAAAAAGTCTGACGGGGAATCGGCCCCGTACATCATGATGATCGACGAATTGGAGGGCGAAGTTCTTGGTCTGTACCGCAACTGGGAAGAGGGCGACGAAACCCTGACCAAGCTGGACTGGCTTATTGAATTCAAGTTCATCCCGTGGCGTGGTGCGTATGCAATTGGCTTACCGCACCTTATTGGTGGTCTTTCTGCGGCGCTTACTGGCGCTTTGCGGGCGCTGCTTGATTCGGCTCATATCAACAACGCCCCCACCATGCTCAAGCTCAAAGGGGCGCGAATCAGCGGTCAGAGCCAACAAGTTGACGTCACTCAGGTGGTTGAGATTGAGGGCGCTCCGGGGGTTGATGACATTAAGAAGATCGCCTTCCCCATGCCGTTCAATCCTCCTTCGCAAGTGCTGTTCTCCTTGATGGGATTTTTGGAAACCGCTGCCAAAGGCGTTGTCACAACCTCAGAAGAAAAAATCGCCGACATTTCAAGTCAGGCTCCTGTCGGCACAACGCAAGCCCTGATTGAGCAAGGGGCGGTGGTATTCAGCGCCATTCACGCTCGTCTGCACAACTCGCAGCGTCGAGTGCTGATGGTGCTTCAGAGGTTGAATCGTTGGTATCTGGACGAGCAAAAAAAGGGCGACATTGTTGCCGAGTTGCCGGTCAAGCGCGAAGACTTCAAGCGCAACAGCGACATTATGCCGGTGTCGGATCCGCACATTTTCTCTGAAACGCAGCGTATGGCTCAGACGCAAGCGGTGATTGCGTACCTTGATAAGTACCCGAATATGTTTGATGCGCGGGCTGTTCTGGGGCGTGCGTTGAAACAGATGAAGATCCCCAACATTCAGGAGTTAATGCCTCAGTACGCCAAGCCGCAGGAGATGCACTCGGCGGACGAGAACGCGGCCATGTCGATGGGGCGGATGGCGGTTGCGTATCCGCGTCAGGATCATCTAGCGCACATTGCGTCGCATCTTTCCTTCTCCAAGGATCCGGCATTGGGGATGAACCCGATCATCGCTCCCATGTTCATTCCGCAGGTGCTTGCACATATCAAGCAGCACATGATGCTGTGGTACACGCAGAAGATGAACCAATACACTTTGATCCCTGCGAAGGTAAAGGTACAAAAGTACGAAGACTCCAAGCTCGCTCCGGAGATTGATCGTGCTATGGCTGTTGCGGCGAAACACATGGAAATGGACACGCCGCAGGAGTTTGCCCAGATCCTTCCGCAGATCCAGCAACTTGTTCAGGCGGCGCAGCAGTTCAACAAACCGCAACCCGCTGCAATGGATGGCGAGGCGCAAGCGGTGCTCCAAGCGTCAATGGCCGAGACCCAACGGCGTGCCGCCAGAGATCAGGCTGACATCCAGTTCAAGCAAGCTCAGATGGCGCAAGATCAACAAGATCAGAACCGCGAGGATCAATTCAAGGCGGCAATGAACACCGAAAACAACCTTACGAAAGAACGGATGCAGACGCTGGATCTGACGTTGGAAACGGCGAAATTGAAGAAAGAGCAGTCTCAATCAGCGATTGACCTGCAGAATGAATTGCAACGGAACCTTAACAGAGGAGTTTGACATGGCAACAAGCGACAAAGAGCAGCAAAGCGAGCTAGTCCCTCAGCACAAGCGTCTTGCGCAAGGCGCTCCTGTCAACGGGGCGCAAGCAAAGACTAAACAACCGTCACAAGGAGGACTATCGCAAGCCAAAAAACGCAAATGAAATATGAAAGCGACTTCATCAGCGCAATAAAGGTACGGCAAGCTGATATAGCTGTGTCTCTCACTGCGGGTCATGTAGTGAATTTTGAGACGTACCAGCGTTTGGTGGGTCAATACGCGGGGCTGGAAGAAGCCCTGCAGATTCTCAACGACTTATTGAAGGAAGAAAATGAGTGAAACTCCGGTAGCTTCTTACGAAGCTGATTTGGCGGGTGCATTCCCTGCTGTAGACCCCGGTGCTAAACCTCTTGGAGCTAGGATCCTGCTTCAATTGCGGATGACAAAGAAAAAAGTCACTGCTTCTGGGATTATTTTGGCTCAAGAAACCCGAGATACTGAGAAAGCGCAGAATCCGGTGGGGAAAGTGGTGGGAATTGGCCCTTTGGCGTTCAAAAAACGCGACACGATGGAGCCGTGGCCCGAAGGGTCGTGGTGTGAGATTGGAGATTACCTCCGCGTGCCGAAGTGGACGGGTGATCGATGGGAGGTCAGGCTTCCCAACACCCCCGAAACCGAGGAAAAGGTGGAATTCATCATCATCAACGACCATGAAGTCATTGCCAAAATTACCGGCAACCCACTAGAAGTGAGGGCGTTTGTATGAGCAACGAACAAATTAAGGCTGAAGAGCCAAATCTAATTGTAGACGAGCAAAAAGACGGCAGCGTGACGGTGGAGGGCATGGATCTGCCTCCGGAGGACTCCCAGAACGCCTCTCAGGAGGATTCAACGGAGAAGATGGCCGGTGGTGGCTCTGTTCCTGAAGATGGCGGCGTAGACCACCCAGACGACACCGAGGCCATTCGTACTGCGCGGCGCGATAAACGAAAAGCCAAAAAAATTTACCACCGTCAACAGCAGCAGGAGAAAGACGTCCGGTTCCAGCAGCTTCAGCGTCAGAACCAAGACCTTTTGGCGCGGTTGTCGGTTGTGGAGGTCAAAACCCACGGCTCAGAACTGGCCCGTATCGACAAAGCAATCGAAGACCAAAACGTCCGGATCCAATACGCCAAGATGAAAATTGCCGAGGCGGCACAGGCGGCGGATGGCGAGGGCATGGCGAACGCTCAGGAGATGTGGTTTGAGGCAAGGCGTGCTGCGGAGTCTTTGCAGGACTTGAAAAACCGCGCTTCTTATCCACGGGAACAGGCGATTGCTCCAGACCGAGATGTACAGCGTCTGGCGGCTTCTTGGATGGACAGGAACTCGTGGTACGACCCAAGCGGCGGGGATGAGGACTCTGATATTGCTTTGACCATCGACAAACGCATGGCCAAAGAGGGGTGGGATCCAAAAGATGCCGATTATTGGGATGAATTGGACGCCCGTCTTCAGAAAAAGCTGCCTCACCGCTACTCCGAAGATTCAGAAGTGGACAGGCCCGCAAACAGAAGGCCAAAAAGCGTCATTGTCGGCAGTGGGCGTGAAAATTCCTCTTCCAGCGGAGGCAGAAACACCTTCACGCTAAATCCAGATCAAGTCAGGGCGATGAAAGACGCCGGTATGTGGGATGACAACGAGAAACGCGCCCGAATGATCCGTCGATACGCCCAAGAAGCTCGTCAAAATAGGAACAACTAAAATGCAAAATACTCGTGTACGGAAAGATCTTTACGCAGGTGGACGCGAAAATCGTTCGTCTGTTGACTTGGAGAGAAAATCGCCTGATAATCAATTCGCCTCGTCTGAAGAACGTCGAAAGATGTGGAAGGACGAATGGACACAAAGTGCTCTGCCAAATGTTCCGGGAATTTCCGGATGGCACCTTTGCTGGTTATCGACCACCAATAGTTACGACAGCATTGATAAACGGATTCGCCTTGGTTACGTTCCCGTGAAAGCGGATGAGTTGCCGGGGTTTGACAATTACCGTGTAAAAGCTGGCGAACAAACTGGGTACATTGCGTGCAACGAAATGTTGCTTTATAAAATCCCGATGGAGCAGTATCAGGAAATTATGGCACACTTTCACCATGAGCAGCCTCTGGAAGAAGCGAATAAAATTCGCATTCAAGCGGAGCAGCAAATTGCGCGTGACAGTTCAGGCAAACGCCTTGGCCAGATAGAGGGTGATGGCATTGAGTCTTTGGACAAAACAATTCCCGCACCAATGTTTTGATGCGGAAACCTCTAAAATTTAGGAGTACTTATGTCTGCAACTAGCGCTCCGTTTGGCTTTCGCCCTGTTTTCCATCCCTCTGGGCTGGATCGGGCAATTGCACTTGCAAACGGTATTGCCAGTGGTTACAACACTGGAATCCTCAAGAATCAACCCGTTGCCTTGAACTCCAGCGGTGTGCTGGTTATTGCCACCGCCGGAAGTGCTTTTCAAGGTTCGTTTGCTGGCGTGGAGTATACCGATGCTTCGGGTCGTCGCCAGATCAACAACCAGTTTCTTGCCAATACGGCTTTTCAAGCCGGTTCGTGTATCGCTTATTACTACAGCGATCCGCTGATCGTCTACGAAGTCCAAGTCGACGCCACTCTGGCTCAGACTTCGATTGGCGATCAAGCGAACATGAGCAACGCGACTGCCGGTAGCACCACCACTGGTCTGTCTGCGGCGACTCTTTCAAGCTCGCTGGCAGGTAGCTCCGCCGTTGGGGATTTCCGAATCCTCGACATAGCCCCCTATGCAGATAATGCATGGGGAGACGCATTCCCGATTGTCCGCGTGCAAGTTAGCCGCAGCCAATTCGTGGCAACCATTAACGCAATTTAAGGAGAATAAATAATGGCTGCTCCGATGCGTAGTACAGACTTCCGTTCGATTGTTGAGCCAATCCTCAACGAGTGTTTCGACGGAGTCTACGATCAACGTACCGACGAATGGTCACGGGTTTTCCGTGAGCAAACAGGTATCCCGCGCAACTACCACGAAGAGCCGGTGCTTTACGGCTTTGGTGCTGCACCGCAACTGCCTGACGGCACGCCGGTAACGTACCAGCAGGGTGGTGTGCTGTTCCTCCAGCGCTACGTCTACAACGTCTTTGGTCTGGCGTTTGCTCTGACGAAAGTGCTGGTAGAGGACGGCGACCACATCCGTATCGGTCAGGTGTACGCAAAGCACCTCGCTCAGTCGCTGATTGAGACGAAAGAAACGCTGTCAGCCAACGTGCTGAACCGCGCTTTCAACTCGTCTTATACCGGCGGCGACGGCGTGGCTCTTAACAGCGCCTCGCATCCGATTGTCAACGGCACGTTCAGCAACCTGCTGACCACCGCTGCCAACCTGTCGCAGACCTCGCTTGAGCAGATGCTGATCCAGATCCGTCAAGCCGTTGACAACAACGGTAAGAAGATCCGTCTGGTTCCGCGTCAATTGGTTGTGGCTCCGGGCAACATCTTCCAAGCCGAAGTTCTGCTGAAGAGTGTGTTGCGCACGGGCACCGCCAACAACGACGTCAACCCGATCAAGTCGATTGGTCTGCTTGATGAAGGTGCTGCAGTGCTTTCGCGCCTGACCTCGCCGACCGCTTGGTGGGTTCAGACCGACGCGCCGGAAGGGATGAAGCTGCTGATGCGGCGTGCGCTGGAGAAGACGATGGAAGGCGACTTTGAGACGGACTCCATGCGCTACAAGGCCACGGAGCGTTACCAAGTTGGCTTCACCGACCCGCGTGCCATGTACGGCACTCCGGGCGTCTAGTAGTGAATTGGGGCTGGTAATCCGGCAGCAACTGGAGTGTGGACAGGAACGATAAGCCCGTTACCACACAACCAGCCCCACCCTTTTTAATGTATTCGTCAAGCTTTTCAAGGAGAAGACGAAATGCCTCAATTTTCAGATGACCTGTACCTAGGCCCAGCGCAAACTTACATGGGCGTGGGCAACAATCCGGTAAACGCCACGTTCACCGGCTCCATCGCCACCACCACTTTGACGGTCACCGCGATGTTGAGCGGAGACCCTCTGTACGTTGGTCAATTCATCACCGGCTCCAGCGTTACCGTTGGGAGCTACATCACGGCTTTTGGAACTGGTTCTGGAACCACCGGCACTTACACCGTGAGCGCCTCGTCCACCGCGTCCAGCACCACTATGTATGCGTCTGGCAATGCGGCGATTGCAGACCCTTCGAACATGGACGTTGGCATTGGCCCGTTGGGTCGTGTTTATGTGTTCGATGTGATCCCGGAAGTAAAGTCCACCACCAACATCGCTACGGCAAGCGTCTACACCTCCGCAGTCACTCTGACCGCCGGTGCTGGAACGCGCTCTGTGGTGCGTGCTGATGGAACTACGGTTGTTCAGTTGGACTGCGCTCGTGCTGTTGCGACGACTACGGGTGCAGGTTCGCCGACCACCCGGAACGTCACCATCTCTGGCTACGACTACTACGGTCAGGCCATGAGCGAAGTGATTGCGACTGGCGCTGTTGCTTCGACCACTGTGAACGGCAAGAAAGCGTTCTTCCAGATCAGTGGGATCACGATTTCTGGCAGTGCTGTGGTCACAGTAGCGGTTGGAACGACTGACCTGATTGGCCTCCCGGTTCGCGTGATTGATCGCGGCTATATTTCGAGGGCGGGGTGGGACAACACGTTGGCTGAGGACGCTGGCACTTTGGCGGTGGCTGTTACGACCAACCCGGCAACGACGACCACTGGCGACGTGCGCGGGACGTATGTGCCGTCCAGTGCAACCGACGGTCAAAAGCGGCTGATTATGAATATCTCCCTCCCGGCGTTGGCTGTTGGGCCGAATGCAACCCGTCTTGGCGCTCTTGGCGTCACACAAGCTTAAGGAGAGCGAAATGGGTCAATTCAAACCAATGGTCAAGATGGAGACCACTGAGCCTTCGGTGATTCTTAAACTGAAGAAAGGTGGTCACGTTGCCATGAAGTCTAAGGGCGAAGAAGGTCACAAGCCGATGAGGAAGATGGACGGCGGAGTGATGGGGGCGTTGGCGGGGACACCGGCTCTGGTTGGCCGTCCTGCGCTTAACGCACCTGTAGCTGCTCCGGGTCGTCCGTCGATGAATGATCGTCGGAAGGCGATGATGATGGCGCAGATGATGAAACAACGCCAAGCTGCTCAAGCCATGCCCGCTCCGGTTATGAAAAAAGGCGGCAAGGCTGAAGGCGGAAAGATGGACGAGTCGCAAGACAAAGCGATGCTCAAAAAAGCCTTCAAGCAGCACGACACGCAAGAGCATAAAGGCGGCAAAGGCACCAAGCTGGCGCTGAAGACGGGTGGCGTTGCGATGGGCGCTGCCGGGTATTCTGCGGGTGGTGGCGTGAAGATGGGCAACGGCGGCGGATTCAAAAAAGGCGGCAAAGTCAATCGCAAAGCCAATGGCGGCGTGATGAGCTACGTTGACGGGAATGTGGCTGGTACGCCTCCGGGCAAGACCAACACCACTACTGGCGGAGTTAAGAAAGGCAACGCTGGTGGCTTTAAAAAAGGTGGCTCCGCAAAAAAAGCCTACGCCACGGGGGGGCTTGTTGATTCTGGCCGTCCCGTGGCGATGCCTGAAGGACGTAAAAAGCCTTCGGCTCCTGTGAGCATCAACCAACTTTCTGGCACATTCAAGAAGGGCGGCAGTGTTAAAAGGCTCAATGATGGTGGTGATGCTCAGTCTGATAAAGAGACAAAAGGCTATAAGGGCACCTACACCACCCAGAAGGCTGAAAATCTAGCTGATCGTGAAGCCATGAATCCCATGAACTACATCCGTCCTCTTGTGGATAAGGTGAAGGGGATGTTTGGCTCTGCTGATGCACCCGGTGCGGTGACGAAGACTAGGGAGTCTACAACTATCGTTCCAAAGCGGCGTGGCGGCGGAATGGCTAATTGCTGAAATAAAGCGGGGGCTTCGGCCCCTGTCTTTTTAGGAGAGATTTATGACTATCACAGCCACATCACAAACACTGTTTGATGGTGAACGGATTGCCATCATGAAGTTTAATGCTTCGATGAGCACGACTGAAAATGAGTCTGCTGTCGCCAAAGTGACTCCCTCCGCGCTGTTGCCCTCAAACGCGGGCGGCGCTTGCGACGGGGTAAGTATTTTGAAATGCACCGCATTGACGCACGGTCTTGAAGTTCAAATGAACTGGGTTGCATCTACGCCGGTTGTCATTGAGACAATTCCGCAGAATAGCGCTTACACGCAAGATTTTGCTGCAATTGGCGGTTTGACAAATAATTCAGGCACAGGAAAGACTGGGGTGATTTCTTTCACCACGTTGGATGGTTCTGCTGGGGATGCTTACACGGTTATTCTTGAGATGCAGAAGCACTACGTCAACCCAACATCCTAATCATGCCAAGCAAATCCCCTTCTCAGCATCGTTTGATGGCGGCGGTTGCGCATAACCCTGCGTTCGCCAAGAAGGTTGGAATTCCTGCCAAGGTGGGGAAAGAGTTTGTGCGTGCTGATAAAAAGATGGGTGACGGCGGAGGTGTAAATGCTGCTGGCAACTACACCAAGCCTGAGATGCGTAAGCGTATTGTTAGCAGCGTCAAAGCGGCTGCGGTTCAAGGCACTGGGGCAGGGCAATGGAGCGCCAGAAAAGCACAGCTAGTAGCCAAGCGATATAAAGACGCTGGTGGGTCTTACCGTGATTAAAGCTCCCCAGCAGTCCCTTAAAGACTGGGGAGCCGCTAAATGGCGTACAAAGTCTGGTAAGCCATCGTCCCAGACGGGGGAGAGATACCTTCCAGAGAAGGCAATTAAAGCCCTCAGCCCGCAGGAATACGCTGCGACTACAAAGGCTAAACGGCAGGGTAAGTCAGCGGGAAAACAGTTTGTAGCTCAACCCAAAAACATTGCAAAGAAAACAGCCAAGTACAGGTTTTAACTATGACAAAGAATAATACGTCAGTAGCTAAATCTTTGAAAAAAGCTGGCTTTTATGAAGCAGAGAAAAAGAAACCAGAACGGATAAGCATCATCAACAACGTTACAACCAAACCTCAGCGTTTGGAAATGGTGGATAAGTTATTTCTAGCTAAGAAACTGAAAAAGGGTGGCGTTTCTCTTTCAGTCGGGAGGGGTGAAAAGCTCTCTGTAGAGCGCGGCGCTGGGCTTACTCAGAAGGGTCGCGAGAAGTACAATAGAGAAACTGGAAGCAACCTCAAGGCTCCGCAGCCGCAAGGTGGCCCCAGAAAAGATTCATTCTGCGCCCGGATGTCAGGTGTCGTGAAGAACGCTTCAGGCGACGCACCTAGGGCAAAAGCATCTCTTAGACGTTGGGATTGTCCGGGTTGGTAAAGGGAATCAATAAATGTCTACATCAGGGACTGTCGGCCAAACCGTAATCAATGTTCAAACACTGATTGATCATGGTGCGAGGCGTTGCGGCAAGCTGGCTGAAGAACTAACCTCGGAACAACAACTCTCTGCAAGGGAGAGTTTGTTCTATCTGCTGTCGAATCTTGCCAACCGTGGCATTCAGTATTGGGCGATCAGCAAGGCTGTCATAGGCATGACGGCTAATAAGTACATCTACAGCCTTCCAGTAGGCTCTATTGATGTTCTGAATGCACTGTACAGGAAACTGAGTCGTCCTTCTGTTAGTTCCACTGGAAGTTACTCGACCTCTGCTGGCGGTGTAATTGCCAATGCGTTTGACAGTGATACGGACACTGTTTGCCAGCAGACGTCCGCAAACGGTTCTATCTCGGTCAATTACGGCTCCAACAATCCGGTCTATGCCGGATCGATTGGCGTTCTGCCTTACGTTGCAAGTCAAGGATCCGCGTCTTGGACTTTCTCGCTTCAATACTCCACTGATGGGGCGACTTGGCTGACCCTTAACAATGTCGGAACCGTTACCGTTACTGATAATCAGTGGCTGTGGTATGACATTGACCCCGGTCAAAACGTTCAGTATTACCGCATTCAGGCTTCTGGCGGAACGACTTTGGCGTTGCGTGAGTTTTACGTTGGCAACAACAGTACAGAAATAACCATGTCCCGGCTAAACAGGGACGACTACACCAACTTGCCAAACAAGAACTTCACGGCAAACCAGCCTTTCCAGTTCTGGTTTGATCGGACAATTCCTCAGCCGACCATGTATCTGTGGCCTGTGCCTTCTGACCCTTTTGTTCAGATGACGGTGTGGTATTCAAGGCAGATTCAAGACGTTGGTGCTTTGCAAGACTCTTTGGAGATACCACAACGTTGGTTTCTGGCAATTCAATCGATGTTGGCTCACCAGATGAGCATGGAAATGCCGGGAGTTGCAACCGATAGGATCACTTATCTGGAAGGCCAAGCAACAAAGTATTTGTACGACGCGGAGCAGGAAGAAAGAGACAAAAGTCCGATCTACTACGCTCCGAATATTTCAGTTTACACACGATAATGCCAAGATTTCTTGACACGCTTGGATTTTCGGACATTGCAATATTTATTTGTGACCGATGCAAAATGAAACGTCCGCACGCCGAAGCGAGAAACGACCCAAACTTTCCCGGATTGAGAGTCTGTGGTCAAGGGTGCGCTGACGAAAAAGATCCGTACAGGCTCCCTGCGAGGCCGACCGAAAGGATTACGATTCGGTTCCCTCGTCCTGACGTAAGCGTTGCGACGAATCCGAATAACCTGATAACCGGAGGTTACGGAGGTGCAATTATCTCGACCGACACGAGTGGTGGGATTGTTCAGAATAATGGCAACTTGGAAGGGGTGCTTGTCACGCCCTCTTCGACGTAATGGCTAACGTAACGATCAACGACCTCCCCTCTGCCGGGGCCATTACGGGCACAGAATTGGTTCCCGTGGTGCAGAATGGCATCACGGTTCGGACGACCACAGCGGCGCTTGCTGGGTCGCCGATACAGACGCAGACCTTCCTGACGCTGAACCAAGAGCCTACGCTGGCAAACAGCCGCAGGCTGTCCGGAGGGACGGGCGTAGGGCTTACGGATGGCGGGGCGCAGTCATACCTGCAGGTAACTCTCAACGCAGCCTCTGGGAGCCTAGAAGCGGCTGGGACGGGCATGATTGCCAAGACCGCCAGCAACACGGTTGCGGCAAGGACGATGACGTCGTCTACCGCTGGATTGTCCGTCACTAACGGGGACGGGGTAACGGGTGCGCCTGCTTTTGCGTTGACTGGGGTTGCTTTGGCGGTTGCCGGGGCAACTGGGACAGGGGTGCTGGCGCTTAACAGTTCCTCGACCATCGCGACTAGAACAATACTTGGGACAACGAGCCAGATTGACGTTACGGACGGAAACTTTGTCAATTCGCCCGTCATCGCGATTTCCAGCGACCCGACTGTACCCGGAGCCGGTGGGATAGTTATTCCCGCAGGAACTACTGGGCAACGGGGATCCAGCACTAACGGCACGCTGCGCTACAACACCACCACATCGACATTTGAGGGCTACGCGAACGGCTCATGGGGTTCAATTGTCAGCGGCGCGGGTGTAAGTTCAATTTCTTTTGGTTCAACTGGCCTGACCCCCGCCACATCGACCACTGGGGCTGTCACCGTTGCTGGAACCTTGGCGGTGGCCAACGGAGGCACTGGGGTTACAACAAGCACTGGCACAACAAATGTAGTTCTTTCAAACTCCCCCGTTTTAGTAACCCCCGCCCTAGGCACTCCAAGTGCTTTGGTTGGAACGAATATCACGGGAACTGCGGCAGGGCTGACGGCTGGGACGGTAACAACAAACGCCAACTTGACTGGTGATGTGACGTCAGTAGGGAACGCAACTACGCTTGCCACAGTTGCTTCGGCAGGCTCTACAGGGTCTAGCACAGCGATTCCTGTCATTACCATCAATGCCAAAGGCTTGACAACCAGCATCACCACGGCGGTAGTCGTTGCGCCAGCGGGAACCCTTTCTGGGAATACCTTGGCGTCTGGGGTTACTGCTTCCTCGCTGACCAGCCTTGGCACGATTGCCAGCCTGTCAGTCACCGCCGGGACTATTTCCACCACGCCTTCTGGTTCCACCGACATCGCCAACAAGAGCTATGTTGACACCATAGCGCAGGGGTTGGACACCAAAGCCTCTGTTGTAGCGGCTACGACTGTGGATATCACATTGTCTGGAGCGCAGACGATTGACGGCATATCAATCGTTGCGGCTGACCGCGTGCTGGTAAAGAACCAAACGCTGTCCCAAAACAATGGCATCTACCTTTGTGCTTCTGGTGCGTGGACAAGAACAACGGACATGAACACTTGGGCGCAGGTTCCGGGAGCCTACGTCTTCGTTGAGACCGGAACCACGTTAGCCGATACGGGTTGGGTTTGCACATCTAACGCTGGCGGTACGTTAGGCACCACAGCAATCACATGGGCGCAGTTCTCAGGTGCAGGCTCTGGGGTGAGTTCGATCAACTTTGGCACAACGGGGCTGACTCCAGCAACGGCGACTACGGGCGCGGTGACTGTTGCGGGAACCTTGGCTGTGGCTAATGGCGGGACAGGGCTTACCGCAGGAACCTCTGGCGGTATTCTGGCTTACACCGCCACAGGGACGCTGGCCTCATCTGCATTGCTGGCGGCGAATGCTTTGATGATTGGGGGCGGCGCTGGCGTCGCGCCAAGCACCACGACCACAGGAACTGGCGTAGTTACCGCGCTTGGAGTTAATACCGGAACCGCAGGAGCGTTTGTAGTCAACGGTGGCGCTCTTGGCACGCCGTCAAGTGGTGTCGCTACGAACTTGACAGGAACAGCGGCAGGACTTACCGCTGGAAACGTCACGACAAACGCAAACCTGACTGGCCCAATCACATCAGTTGGCAACGCGACCTCTGTAGCCGCCCAGACGGGGACGGGTTCTACGTTCGTCATGCAGGCCAGCCCTACGCTGACCACGCCGAATATTGGTACGCCCTCTGCTGGCCTTCTAACCAACGCAACTGGTCTGCCTCTAACCACCGGGGTTACGGGTGTTCTGCCAATTGCAAACGGCGGGACGAACAGCACGGCCACTGCCACCGCTGGCGGATCCGCGTATGGAACTGGAACGGCTTTTGCGTTCACTGCGGCAGGAACTGCTGGGCAGGTATTAACTTCAGCAGGTGCATCTGCGCCTGTTTGGTCAGGAATATCAGGCGGAACTTTTTGATGGAAGCATATTTGATTCAAAATAAGTCCAATGGCAAGGGTTACATTGGGATAACAACACGATCTGTTAATCGTCGTTGGTATGAGCATCGTTTTTCTAAAAATAGCTGTGGCAAGCTTTTGGCAAAAGCAATTCAGAAGTATGGGGAAGAGTCCTTTGAAATTACGGTTTTAGCATCCGCAATTGCCGATGTTGACAGCCTTAAAGAACTTGAAAAGCAATTGATTATTCAGCACAACACCATTGTGCCGTCAGGGTACAACTTGACTATGGGCGGGGATGGAGTCTTTGGGTACAAGCAATCTGACAAACAAAAAAAACGCAACGGAAATTTAAAGCGCGGCGTTAAACATTCAGAAGCAACCAGACAAAAAATGCATGATGCCCATCTTGGTGAAAAGAATCACTTCTTTGGTAAAGTTCATAGCGAAGAAACAAAGAAGAAAATTTCAAAGACTAAGAATGGTTGCTCTGGGCCGTGGCAGGGCAAGGAAAGATCCATTGAAACTCGAAAAAAGATTTCAAATGCGTTAATTGGTCGCGTTGGTCACAAACATACCGACAAATCAAAATTAAAATTATCAAAAGCACACTTAGGAAAAAAAATGCCTCCTGTCAAATTAGAAACAAGAGCAAAACTTTCATTGGCTGTGGCAGCTAGTTGGGCCAAGCGCAAACAACTCAAGCAAGGAGCCTAATATGGCCGCCAGTGGATTTACACCTATATCTCTGTACTATTCAGCCACTGGCGCTGCCGTTCCTTCTGCGGGGAACCTTGTCGCTGGCGAGTTGGCGCTAAATACAAACGACGGGAAACTGTATTACAAGAACAGTTCGGGCGTTGTGACCTTGTTGGCTGGGGCAACTGCTGGGCCAGCGGGAGGGTCTACCACGCAGGTTCAATACAACAATGCGGGGGTATTGGCGGGCATTACTGGAGCCACAACCAACGGTACAACGTTGACGCTTGTTGCCCCCGTTCTAGGCACACCTGCATCCGGAATCGTCACCAATCTGACCGGCACGGCCAGCATCAACATCAACGGAACGGTTGGGGCAACCACTGCTAATACTGGCGCGTTCACGACGATCAGCGCATCCGGCACCAGCACGATGGCGGCGATCAACGCGAGTGGGGCGTTTACTGGCACAACGGGGGTGTTTAACAACGGCACAACGGGAATTACTTTAGGCGCTGGGCTAAACGGAGAAGCCGCAAGTGTTGGGTCAATCGGGCTGGATAGCGGGGCCACCGCATTAAAAATTAGGATGAATAGCGGGGGGTATTATTTTCCTTTCGCGTTAACTAATGCTGGAGCATTCACATTCTCCAATAATGCAAATGCGAACACCGTCGTCATTAACAGTACCGGCCTCTCCGTGACCGGCACCAGCACGATGGCGGCGATCAATGCGAGTGGGAACATTTCCCAATCAAGCCCAGCAAGCACACTTTCGACTGGCTATTCGCACACGCTTACCAACGCGGCAAGCACTGCGTCGATGACGCGATCTATCGACGCCAGCGGCAACGTAATCGACCGGGCCTATAAAGCGACAGGGGCGACATACGCGAACTACGTCCACACCACGGGCGATGCTGATCTATTAGCACTATCCATTAGCGCCGCAGGTGCCGTAACCATCCCCGGCACCCTCGGCGTGACGGGGGACATAACCGGGAGCGGAAGTAACGGATTCAAGACTGGCGCGGACAACAGGGGGCTTTATTTCAACGGTTCGCGCAACGCGATCCTCGGCAGCAACGCTGCTGATACCGTAACTATAGCCGCAGCGAATGCGGCCGTAGCCCTGTTCGGCGCAGCATCCACCAGTTTGACCGGCACCCTCGGCGTGACGGGAACTATCACACCGGGGCAAACCACCGGCATAGTGGGAACAACTACTAATAATAATGCTCAAGCGGGGAGCGTTGGTGAAGTAATTTCTTCATCTGTTGACGTAGTTTCTGCGGTTTCACTTACCGATGCTACAGGCGCATTTACAGGAAAAACAATTACCAGCATTTCTCTTACTGCCGGTGATTGGGACGTATACGGAATAGTTGGAATTAACATGGCGGCAACAACCAAGTTTACCGCTATTGCTGGTGGCATAAGTACAACAAATGACACTCTAAACGGACTATATGAAGAGGAGACCCGATTTTCATATGGGGCGGCTGGGTTAGTTCCAGCCAACGTCATCACATTTACGTTCCCAACGACAAGAGTGTCAATTGCGTCTACTACCACCTACTATTTAATCGGATACGCTTCTTTTTCAATATCTACAGCAACAGCCTTTGGCAGAATTAGCGCAAGGAGACGGCGATGAAATCGTTTGTTAGGTTTGACGGTAGGCTTGTTTCCTACGAAGGCATGAGCCAAGAAACCATCGTAGCGATGCTCACAGAGCAAGGGCTTGTACCTGAGTTTGTTGATGAGTCTATCTATCTTTCAGCAGTAGCCTCCCTGCAAGCCGACTTCCAAGCCTACAAATCCTCCCACCCGTAAGGACACACCGTGAGCGAAGAACTGAAGACTGAGCCGCAGGACATTGTGCAAGCCGTCCAGATGCAGCGGGACACAGCATTGAATGAGGTCGTGCATCTCCGTGCGCTGCTGGCTGCGGCTGGGCGTAGGATTGAAGAACTGACCAAACCCGTAGTCAAAGAAGAATGATGGCGACCACCAACGAACTCGACGTTCGCCTGACCTCCCATGAGGCGGTATGCGAACTGCGGTATGAATCTATCAGCGCCCGGTTGAAGCGGATTGAACAGATCGGCATCAGCATTGCGGGTGCAATCATCCTCATGCTGCTCCACCTGACGATCAAAGGACTATGATGAAAAAGCTGCTCCTCCTCTTGCTGCTTCCGGTCAACGTATTTGCCACAGAACTGATGATCTGTAATGGCGAATATGCGCTCTGCGCTGCGTCTGGCTCCACACCTACTGGCAAGACGATAACGGTGAAGGGCAAAGTGTTTCAAGAGGGGATGGCAGTCTGCCCGGTACTTACGGGCCGCAGCGTGGCGAATGGCGCGTTGATGAATAAGTCCTGTGATGCGCCTCCCGGCAAGGTCTGGAGTCTGTTCTCTACCGTGACAGAAGCCCCGCAAGCCCCCACATGGGCCGTGGCTCCGTTGGTTCACCGGACTTTTGTCTTGAGCAAGACAGAAGGCATGAGCAATATGTGGAGTTTCATTTGCGACAAGCAAGCGAAGAAAACCAACGGTGTACAGCTTGCGTCCTGCTACGGCCCGATCAACGAATCGCCCTTCACAAATGGACATATCAAGCCGGGTACTACAATAATTACCGATGCTCCAGTTGGAGTATTGAATCCCGTAGGTGGAAACTTCTAGGAGACTATTATGGGCTTTCTCAGGAAACGGTTTGGCGAACCCTCGACGCTTGCTGGTCTGGGGATTCTGTTTGCGGTTGGCATCCCGATGGTGCCGCCGCAGTATCAAATGCTGGCGCAAGGTCTGGCGGCTGCACTGGGTCTGGGTGCGGCTGGACGGGCAGATCCGGGTAACAAGTGAAAGAACACACGCTATTCATTGTGATTTTGATGGTTAGCGTAACTCTTTGCTTGATCTTGTTGTCGATGGTAGTGGTAATGTGCGTTGGGCTGTTTGATCCAGTTGTTGATAACGCCGATATATTCAAGTTAATTGCCCCC
>Ga0214919_10002308_pt1 | contig 30098 bp, 35 predicted proteins | sample LL1503_MetaG_FD_177994 | JGI IMG/M metagenome (GOLD analysis project Ga0214919, IMG submission 177994) | Freshwater microbial communities from Lake Lanier, Atlanta, Georgia, United States - LL-1503 | ecosystem: Environmental > Aquatic > Freshwater > Lake | place: USA: Georgia | collected... | reverse complement strand
ACTCTTGCTCCTGGTTGTCGTCAGCGTGTGGGTTATTTCACTGATAAAAATGGTGTGTATTTTGAAGCCGACGGCACAACTCTTTACTTGGTCATTAGAAGTTCAGCATCGGGTGCTGTAGTAGAAGAGCGGGTGGCACAAGCCAGTTGGAATACAAACACTTTAAAAACTGGTGTTAGTCCCAATCCAACTGGTATCAATCTTGACCCTACATTAACACAAATTTTTTGGTGCGATGTTGAATGGTTAGGAGTTGGTAATGTACGAGCAGGATTCATAATCAACGGACAGTTCATTGTATGCCACACATTCCAGCATGCCAATCAGGCTGGCAATACCAAGGTCTATATGACCACAGCCACACTGAATCCCAGATACGAAATCACCAATACCACAGCCACAGATGGTTCTAGAACAATGAAACAGATTTGTAGTACAGTAATTTCGGAAGGCGGCTACAATCCTTCTACTACTATAAATTATATCAGCAGTGGTATTCAGCCCACTAGACTCAGCACCGGTAACGTTTATACCAACCTAGGTTCTATTAGATTGAATCCAGCATTTCCTGATGCGGTGGTAACCCCTGCGCAGATTGATCTTTTATTAACCGATGTGCAATATGGTAGTTTTCAGTTGGTGCTCAACGCCAGTAACGCCACAGGTTTAACTTTTGCCAATGTAGGAACCAACATAGTACAAGCCAACACAAGTGCAGTACAAATAACTGATGGCACTGTGTTGTATGCAGGATTGACCAGCAGTAGAGATACATTTGCGGTAAGTGACGATGTGTCTCGACGTCTACAACTCAGTAGATCCGCCAATGGCACTCCGGATGTATTAACATTGTGTGCTGGATATGGTTCTAACAACGCTGATGTTATTTGGAAATTTGGTTGGCAAGAACTCACAAACTAAAATGAAACAACTACTACTAATCTTGCTATTTTTAACTACGCAGGTCTGGGCCTGGGATCAACGTGCTCCATTGCCGCCACAGGCCTGTGCTGTGCATTCTCCTTGGGGTTGGGCACAAACTGCTAGAACAGCCGTTCCTATCTGCAGAGAAGCATACTTTGTGGCCTATGACGCTCCGGTAAAGATTCCAGTTTATGTTGCCTATACTTTATTACCACAAAACGCATTGGGTTGCTTTCCACGCACTAATGCATTTGTTGCAGACCAATCATTAGGCGGCACAGGCGCTAGACCTGATGATTATGCTGGCACTGGTTACGACAAAGGACATGCCGCCCCTGACGGCGACCTATCATGGAGCCAACAAGTGGAGTATGAATCATTCTTGATGACCAACATGTATCCACAACACGGAAGTTTGAATCGTGGCATTTGGAAATTGTTAGAAACATCAGTACGTGGTTGGGCAGTACAACGCAATCAGGCCTACACAATCTATGTGGGTGCTATATATGGTGCAGGTGATCCCACGATTGGCAACGGTGTGATTGTGCCACGTGGCTACTACAAGATTGTGGTGAATCAACAAACCAACGAAACAGCCGGCTGGTTGTTTCCACATGTCAAACCCTATGTTAACCTGGGCAACGATCTAACCCGATTCCGTGCGCCCATTGCTCAAATTCAAGAGTACGCTGGTGTTAGATATGCACTACCCCCAGGTGTTCGTGAACTGCCTCCAGGCACAGAATGGGCTGTGGACTTTGGTGCATTGACCAATGCCAAACGTGCTCGGTGTGGTCGAAATGCAGAATAACCCATATCCTGTATTGCCAGAAGACGATGGTCGCGATCGACATCGTAACCCCTACAGTCCTGTGTGATTTTGCTTTTGGCCTACAATTAGGCATAACTAATAGACCATGACCAAAACACTAGAAGGCGTCTTGGTCAAAGCACCATACAAGCGCCAGACATTTTCAGATGAGCAACTGCAAGATTTTCTTGCCTGTGCTGATCCTGTTGATGGTCCACACTACTTTTTAGATAACTTCTTCTACATACAGCACCCCACGCAGGGCAAGATGCTGTATCATCCGTATGATTATCAAAAAAGACTGATTGATACCTATCACAACAATCGCTACTCAATCTCCATGATGCCGCGACAGACTGGCAAATCAACATCAGCAGCCGGGTATATTCTTTGGTATGCTATGTTCATTCCCGACTCTACAATACTCATAGCCGCCCACAAATATACCGGTGCCCAAGAGATCATGCAACGCATTCGCTTTGCATACGAACTGTGCCCAGATCATATTCGAGCAGGTGTCACAAGTTACAACAAAGGGTCAATAGACTTTGAAAACGGATCGCGTATTGTGTCAGCCACAACAACCGAAACAACTGGTCGTGGTATGAGTATTACCTTGTTGTACGCTGACGAGTTTGCATTCGTACGACCCACCATTGCCACCGAGTTCTGGACCAGTATCAGTCCAACATTGGCCACAGGTGGTAAGGCCATTATCACTTCAACTCCCAACTCAGACGAAGATCAGTTTGCGCTAATCTGGAAAGGTGCTAATAAATGTGTAGATGAGTTTGGCAACCCAACTGATCTTGGCATCAACGGATTCCGAGCATTTAGAAGTTACTGGCAAGAACATCCGGACCGTGATGAAAAGTGGGGCGAAAACATGCGGGCCCAACTGGGCGAAGATCGTTTTCGCAGAGAGATTGGCTGTGAATTTATCATCAATGATGAAACCTTGATTGCTCCAGCCAAACTATTGGATCTAACACCCACAGATCCTTGGAAACGCACAGGGCATGTGCGCTGGTACGAAGCCATCAAACCCGACTCAATCTATGTTGTGGCCTTGGACCCTAGTTTGGGCACCGGTGGTGACCCAGCAGCCATACAAATCTTTGAAGCCAACACCACACGCCAGGTAGGTGAATGGACACACAACCGCACACCCATTCCTGAACAGATACGCATCTTGTCGGATATTTGCAAATACATCAATGAAACTGTGCAAAACGACAAGAACATCTACTATTCAATTGAAAACAACACCATTGGTGAAGCAGGACTAATTTCTATTGCAGAATTTGGCGAAGAAAACATACAGGGCTACTTTTTGACAGATCCGCACATGTCGGGCAGTAATCGCCGTATGCGCAAAGGGTTTAATACTACGCACAAGAGCAAACTCAGTGCCTGTGCCAAAGTTAAAAATCTAATAGAAACCAACAGAATGACTGTGTCAAGCGCGGCCTTGATCAGTGAACTCAAAACCTTTGTGGCATCGGGGCTGAGTTTTGCCGCAAAAATTGGCGAAACAGATGACTTGGTCATGAGCATGCTGTTGGCCGTGCGTATGATGCAGGTTTTGCAGAGTTTTTACACAGAACTGGACAGTCAAATGAAGGATCACTCGGATAATGTCATAGAGCCCATGCCCTTTATATCAACTATGTATTGATAAATATAACACTATGGCAGCGAACACACCCGGACAACAACTAAACGATTTATTGGTCACTAGAAACTTTGACCCTGAAGCACTGGATGCACGAACTGGCAAACCGCCCTTGGATGATCAAGGTGCTCCGGACCCAGAAGCGGCCGACATGTTCACATTTGACTGGGTAGCAGACTCCGGTAAAAACTACGGCACAGTTGTGTGCTTGCTGGGCGCTGACAACAACTTTGAAGTTTACTTTGGCGACAATCTGGGCCGCGGCATGGATTTTGACGACAAGGCTGACTGGTACGAATTCCTGGATCAACTGCGTAACTTTGCCAAGCGCAATTTGTTACGCTATGACTTACAAAACTTACGCAGACTAAAATACACCATGGCCGGAATGGCTGCCATCAAGGAAGGCCTGTTTGAAGGCTACTATGGCAATCGCAAGGTCAGTTATGCTGGCGAGCCCACACAGGCCAGACTGATGATCAAACATGATCGCACTCTAGGTGAGAACGATGCACGTTTCCGTTATGTAGAAAGCCTGTTCATTGAAACAGCCGACGGTGAGCGTTTCAAACTGCCATTCCGTAAACTAGCCGGTGGTAGAGCCATGCTGGAACATGTACGTCACGGCGGCACACCCTATGATGCACGTGGACAGCACATCTCAGAAATGGTAGAACAGATCAACGTATTAAGCCAGTTCCGCAGAGCACATCAAGGTCGAGTGTTTGAAGGTGCTGCCGGCGAACTGGTAGCAGAAACAACTCAATACCTTGATCAATTGCGACACAACCTCAAGGCTGTGGCCAACGATCGCGGTTACACTCAATACTTTGAATCCTGGAGCCCGGCTGAAGTGTCGGAATCTGATCTCATAGTGGAAGACCTGCGTGATCTATTTGTGGAAACTAGAATAGATCCCAGAATAGAACAAGCATTGCCCATGTTGGCACGTATACAAAAGGAAGCACAAGCCATGAAAGAAGCAGAAATATTTGAATCCTGGGCCACACGTATCGTAGAAGGTACTTGGGCGTTGCCAGACACTCCTGAGCAACAAGATGAACTCAAGACGTTGATGAGTCAACCACTACCAGTGGGTGCTGACGGCATGAATGCCACAGAACAACTGTATGGCCTGATTGGCGATGACGAGTTGTTTGACATCATTGGTGATATTGCTGCCACTGATCCAGATGCCAACTGTTGGGATGATCCGCGTGTGCAAGATCGCCTTGAAGAACTAGGCGTATACATGGTCAGCCCAGCAGAACCAGCCACTGCCACTGAGACACCTCCTGTGGCCGAAGGTGAAGTATACGACCTAGGTCGAGAATACGGCGCACCTGCACCGGGCAAGAAGCCACTACCACATAGCGGTAGTATTCCAAGAAGACACGAGGATGATCCAGATTTCATGGATCCAGATCAGCGCAGACTCCGTGCTGACCAGGCACGTGTTAAAAAAGCACAAGATGAATATCATGCTAAGAAAAAGCAAGGTGTGGCGGAAGGCGAAAGTGAACACCCTCCTATGCCCGATGACTATTATGGTCGTGACACTAAAGAACCCATGGGTAGTGATGATAATTATGATGATGAGATGGCGGAAGGTGATAACTTGGCCACATTTGAAGAAGCACAGTGCAACCATACCATGGAAGGTGAGTACTGCCCAGAACACGGTTTGGAAGAGTGCGGCAACTACGGCATGTACGAATCGGAATTGGCAAGATTAAAATCATTGGCTTTGGTGCGTTAATAAGTATGGCGTGAACATTGATCGCATTGTTTTAACTACCTTTCCAGGATACTATTTTTCACAAATATTCAGTTTGCGTAGCATACAACAGTATGCCAGCGGATATCCTATCGATATTATTGTAGATGATTTTGAAATTGATTATTGGCCATCTTATGTGCAGGACTGCCAACAATTCATACAAACAAACTTTCCTTACTTAGACATAGTCTTTCATAAATTCAGCGACTTTCCCGGCATGCAACGTGTACAAACTGGTGGCTGGTTTAGACAACAGTTGGTCAAACTGCATTTGAACAATTTTGTGCAAGGGCACAATTGGTTGGTGGTAGATGCAGATGTTGAATTTTTGGAACCACCATGCCTAGACAAAATTAGTGCCATGGTAAGGACTCAGCCAGATCCTATAGATATTGGTAATCGGTTGTATGTGCATCACATGCTGGATTGTGATCAACCTTGGGTAGTGGATGAACAGCAATTTTGGTGCCTAAGCACAGTGCCGTTTAGATACATACAAACAGACCTGTTGCAACAACTTCAACACAGAGTAGAAAGTGTACATCATCAATCATTGTTTGAATTACACTTGAGTTTGTTTGAATCTAATCAACTGGTTGCATACGACCCCCAAGGTCAAACCATGATCATGAGTGAATTTCAACTGATTGAGATTTTTAGACACAGATTCTATCATACCCCATTGCCCATTGGTCAATTTTGTGTGAGCAATTTCCACCACAGTTCGATCAAAGATTGGGAGTTTGAACGAGATTATTTTGAACAACGCAATGTTGTTGTAAGCAATCGAGAGTGGGAATTGATTCAACTGTTTGGAAAACATCGTGCCTAGACTTTTTACTTTTGGATGTAGTTTTACACAATACTGGCGTTGGCCAACCTGGGCAGATGCGCTAGGACAACAGTTTGATCATTATGAAAATTGGGGCCTGTGTGGCGGCGGAAACAGTTACATTCTATGGAGTTTGATAGAGTGCTATCAGCGCAATAAATTAAATCAAAATGATCAAATCTGGATCATGTGGACCAATACCAGTAGAGAAGATCGTTATGTAGGTGGTAAATGGATTGAAGGTGGCAATGTGTATTGGACAGCAGGCAGTCAATTGCCCGTTGAGTACGTTAAAAATTTTGCATGCGAGCGAGGATATCTCATAAGAGATATGGCCAACATTGCTGCCGCCAAACAACTGTTGGATCATTGGGGGTGTCAATACCAATTCCTAAGCATGGTTCCGCTGTCACAAACCAATGAAGCAACAGGCTTGGGTTATAATCCCAATGATTCACGTGGAAGCGATCAAGATGTCAAAACTCTTTACTGTGATGTACTAGGCATGATCAAACCCAGTGTGTTACAGATTGTTTTCAATGGCGAATGGTGGACTCGCCCTGGGGGTATCCCACTCAGCCCTGCAGACAAAAAAAGAGATTTTCATCCAACTCCGTTAGAACATGTGGAATATCTGGACCATGTTGCTCCAGGTTTGCTTTCAACTCAGGCAAAACAGTACATGTTTGATTGGCAACAAACAATAATCAACGGATCAGGAAAATGGACCGAACCCAATCGGCCTATTAGGCTATAATGTATTTCGAGACTTCAGGACACAATAGATATTGTGTGCAGTACGACAGTTGGATGGACGGTGGCGGCACTTGGTTTGGACAAGAGTATGTGGATGTGATAACCAAACTCTATCCCAACTCACAGTTTGAACGTTGCTACGAATGGTGTTCCGGGCCAGGCTTTATTGGATTCAACATATTGGATCATGGCCTGTGTTCTAGTCTGTGCATGAGTGACATATATGGCCCTGCTATTGATCGAGTAAATGAAACAATCAAAATGCACAACTTAACCAATGTCGCTGCCTACGCCACTGGCGCAGTGTCAGACCTGCCTCTGCATGAAAAATTTGATTTGGTGGTCAGTAACCCGCCACATTTCTTGACATGCCCCGGAGATGACAACTACCAACGTATTGCAGTGGATCAAAATTGGACTGCCCACCAAGAATTTTTTTCAAATATAAAGCGATATCTTTTGCCCCACGGAGTGATTCTTTTGCAAGAAAATCAAGCCGGGTCTTTGAAAAGAGAACAAGAGTTTGAGTCTTTGATTGATGCTGGTGGACTCAAAATCACAGACGTATTTAACAGTCCAAATCACTACATTGCGGAACACCACACCCAGATTTACTATATCAAAATTAGGCAAAAATAAATTTGTCTTTTGTGTTGACTATGCTAAATAAATTCGCATATAATGTAATTTGTATGCACAGGCAACATCTAAAATCTAGATAAACAGGCATATAACATAGGCAACTTAAAGGAGAAACAACTATGGCATCTTTAGCAGAAATTCGAGCAAGACTACAGGCAGCGGAATCAAAACAAGGTGGGCAATCCACCGGTGGGGACAATTCAATTTACCCACATTGGAACATGGAAGAAGGCCAATCGGCTACCGTACGCTTCCTACCTGATGGTAACAGTAAAAACACTTTCTTTTGGCAAGAACGAGCAATGATTCGTTTGCCCTTTAACGGCATCAAAGGAGAGATGGAATCCAAGCAAGTTATGGTACAAGTACCTTGCGTGGAAATGTGGGGAGAGGCATGTCCTATTCTGGCAGAAGTACGCACCTGGTTCAAGGACAAATCACTTGAAGACATGGGTCGTAAGTATTGGAAGAAACGCAGTTACATCTTCCAAGGCTTTGTGCGTGAAAACCCACTCAGCGATGACAAAACACCAGAGAATCCCATACGCAGATTCATCATTGGTCCACAAATCTTTACAACTATCAAAGGCGCCTTGATGGATCCTGAACTGGAAGAATTGCCAACAGACTACTTGCGTGGTCTAGACTTCCGTATCACCAAAGGATCAAAAGGCGGCTTTGCTGACTACAATGGATCAAAGTGGGCACGTAAAGAATCGGCACTGACCGAAGCCGAACAGGCCGCAGTGGATGCACATGGTTTGTTTGATTTGAGCACATTCTTGCCCAAGAAACCCACAGAGGTTGAACTCAAGGTCATCAAAGAGATGTTCGAAGCATCAGTAGATGGTCAGCCATATGACACTGAACGTTGGGGTCAATACTTCCGTCCTGCTGGTGTACAAGCACCTGCTGGTGGATCCGCTCCAGCCGCGGATGAGGACACACCTGCTCCAGTGGCCAAGCCTGCACTAAAAGTGGTTGCACCTACAGCCGCAAGTGACTTCGAGGAGGATGACACTCCGGTGGCTTCTGCTCCTGTCACAAAACCTGCAGGTGGACAAAAGGCCGAAGATATTTTGGCTATGATCCGCGCACGCCAACAAAAATAAGCGACAAGGCCCATAATGGGCTTTGTTTTAATATATGTCAAGATTGGTTTGGATAAGCACAGGTGACATGATTGAACTTAATCCAATTGATAGCAGGGTATATGATTATTTTGTTGAACAATTAAATCAACGTGATATTAATCATTATAATATGCCCGATTTGGGATATAAGCAATTAAGTCAAGAACTAGAAACTAAATTTTCTCAGGTACAAAAACTCTTGAAAGATAAGTTCAAATATTCAATTTTGGAATTTGAACTTGATCCTAGTAAACAAGAAAATTTGAACTCTCTACACCAACGTTGGGTAAAACTACATAAAGAATTTCCATACATTAAAAAAATTTTTGACACAAAAATTCCGGGCGCCCTTGACAGGATAAATGTATTAATTCATAGTATAGAAGGGTTGACACATATGATTGATGCTAAATCATCAAATGCCAATGAAATGATTCCCAATCATTTTGGAACAAATATACTTAAAAACGGAATATTTAATTTGTCAGTAGCATTTCAAAACTTAGGCAGAACAAGTTATAACAAGTGGGAAAACGGCGATACTAACCAAGACTTTGATCTAAATAATTTTTCCGAATTGAGCACAACATTAAGATTGAGAGTAGTACCATCATTCCAACAAACACTACCTGAACAATATCAAAAATGGTGCAATACACACAACATACCGTGTGTAGGCAAAGAAATGCCTTTGGCAAACTTTAACAAACTAGATGACAATCTATCTCGATATAGGCAACTGTTCTATAAGAATTCACTTATAGAAAATAATTTTTTTACATTGGAGTAACACATGGGAAAACCATTTGACGTGAGCAAATTCCGCAAGGAAATTACCAAGAGCATTGACGGATTGTCAATCGGCTTCAACGATCCTACAGATTGGATCAGCACAGGCAATTATGCCTTGAACTATTTGATCTCAGGAGACTTCAACCGTGGCATCCCACTAGGCAAGGTCACTGTGTTCGCTGGTGAATCCGGTGCAGGAAAGTCATATATCTGTAGTGGTAACATTATCAAGAACGCACAAGAGCAAGGTATCTTTGTAGTTCTAATTGACTCAGAGAACGCACTTGATGAAGATTGGCTAAAAGCACTTGGCGTTGATACTTCTGAATCTAAACTTTTGAAGTTGAGTATGGCCATGATTGACGATGTGGCTAAGACCATAAGCACATTCATGAGTGACTACAAAACTCTAGCAGATGGCGAACGTCCTAAAGTGTTGTTTGTGATTGATTCGTTAGGCATGTTGCTCACCCCCACAGACGTCAACCAGTTTGATGCTGGAGAAATGAAGGGCGATCTAGGACGTAAACCCAAGGCACTTACAGCCTTGGTGCGTAACTGTGTAAACATGTTTGGTAGTTATAACGTTGGCCTAGTATGTACCAACCACACCTACGCAAGTCAGGATATGTTCGACCCTGACGATAAGATCAGCGGTGGTCAAGGTTTCATTTATGCTAGTTCGATAGTTGTTGCCATGAAAAAACTCAAACTCAAAGAGGACGAGGACGGCAACAAAGTGTCAGATGTCATGGGAATTCGCTCGGCCTGCAAGGTCATGAAAACACGCTATGCCAAACCCTTCGAAGGTGTGCAGGTAAAGATTCCCTACGAAACAGGTATGAATCCTTATTCGGGTCTCGTGGACTTGGCTGAGAAAAAAGGTTTCTTGAAAAAAGACGGCAACCGACTGGCCTATACTACACTGGATGGCGAAATCCTCAAACATTTCCGCAAGGCTTGGGAATCAAACGAAGGCGGTGTGCTAGACGTTGTGATGTCTGAGTTTGGAAAACGCAAAGAAGAGGTAAGTACTCCGGAGGAAACAGCAGATGAGTGAAGCGATAGCAAGTGAAATTTGGGGAGAACTCAAGCGTTTTATAAACACAGTGGACCGTGCTGAAGCCGCAGAAACTGTGATACAGATCTTGATGGACAATGATTCGGATGTTGAAGACATTCGTGACGCCTTCAAGGGCGACTCAGACATCAAACGTGCGCTGACAGCCTACCTTGACAATGACAAGGACTATGAGACTGAAGACGAAGAAGACGAAGAAGACGAAGAAGACGAAGACTGGGAAAACTAATGGAGTTAACATTAGAAAATTATGAAATAGATAAAACCGGAGATAGTTATGATTATGATATGATTTTGATCAACTTGCCAGCGTCGGATTTAATGGTGCCGCCTACCGCTCCGGCTATCCTAAAAGGAATAGCACAAAGTCACGGATTTAAAGTTCTTACTCATGATTTCAATGTTGATATACACAAAATTTTTTGTGAGTCTAAGTCTGAAAAATATCAAGATTTACAAAACTACTGGATAGCCGAAGGCCCACATTCACAAGAATTACACAATCATGTTAAGCAAATTTATGATTATATAATTGATTGGCTTGCACAATATTCAACAAAGTTCATTGGTATCAGTGTGTTCAGTGTATGGACACATATTGCAACTTGGGAATTTTGCAATCGTGTTAAAGAACGGTATCCAAATTGGAAAATTGTATTGGGTGGTAAGGGACTTACCACAGGCCCTTACATTAATTTTTGGAGTAAACTAACCAAAATTGAAAAATTAATGCAATTTCATGAGATCATAATGAAGAAAAAACTAGTATATCATACAATACTAGGTGATGCTGAGGACAGTCTTTTAGAATTCTTGAATGGTAAATTGTATTCTCCAGATTTTTGGAACACTACTTCGAATATAACTTTGTCATATCCATTCAGTAACTTTGATGATTATGATTTTGATAATTACAAAGGCATTGCCTCTAGATTAATGATACCAGTAATCAGCAGTAAAGGTTGCGTAAGGTCTTGTGATTTTTGTGATGTGTCTTCAAATTTTAGTAAATTCCAAAGTAAAAATGGCACACGACTGGCAGAAGAAATAATTTATCTAAGCCAAAAATATAATAGAAATGAATTTGTGCTATCAGATTCGATTGCTAATGGTAACATGAAAGCACTCAGTGAATGTTTGATAGAAATTGCAAAATATAATGATTCTCTGACAGACAACAAAATTAAAATTTCTGGGAATTGGATCTCAAGACCTCCTAATTCAATCAAGCCTGAATTTTTTAATTTAATGATCAAAGCCGGGTTTAATCATGTGACTATAGGAGCAGAATCGGGAAGCGATAAAGTATTAAAAGCAATGGACAAAAAAACCACAGTAGATGGATTATTTTATGAATTAAATCACATGCGCGATGTCGGAATTGGTGCCATTATAAACAATATTGTAGGACACTGTCTGAAGAGTTTTCAGATTTTCTTCTACATCTTGATATGATACTTAAACTAGGACCTTTTATTGCCAACCGTACTGTTACTGCTGTTGACCTTGGTCAAGGTTATGCAACTTTACGTAACACACCCGCCACAGATAACACAGAAAAAAATAAATTAATCACAAGCGATGATAATTTTTCTTTTTTTTGGTATACCCCTATAAACCCAAATTTAACAATAAAAGCCCGAATAGCGAGATGGTACATCATATACAGACTTGGATACTATTTAGGATTGCCAGTTTATTCTCAGCGACAGCAAGTAATTTATATGCAAACAAGACTTAATGAGTCATTTGAAAAAGGTCGAGATTTCATACTTAATAATGTAGACCAAAACAACTATGATGCTTGTCCATCTATTGCTCTATTAGAAAATTGGCAGGACTACATTGATAAAAGAACGCAAGAATTATTTCCTAGTACCAAAGTAGTATTAGAAGTTGATTCAGGACATTGCTTTGGTGGCCCCCAATTGTTTATAAAATACAATGGAGAAACATTGTATCGCAGTGAATTGCCAGAAGGTAACTCTACAGTAAATGTTGAAATCAAGTACAATTTTGTTGATCAATCTCAAATTGAAATAGGTATGGATAACAAAAATGCAAATGATACCCAAGTTGATAAACAAGGACACATAGTAGCAGACAAGCGCATTTTGTTTAATAGTATTAAAATTGATGATATTGATATTTTAAAAAATTCAAATTATTATTATAATCAACTTGAATATAAAGAAAATAATGTGAAGTTACCAATCAGCCGACCAGGATTTTTTATGAATAGTCAACTGAATATTAAGTTTCAGGCTCCTTACTGGAAATGGTATATTAAAGATCAACTGACGGAAGCGATGAACTGGCAAAATTTAAACGACAATAATCAAATAGGAGAAATGCTTGAAAAGATTAAATCTTTTGTTTATAGATATGAATATTGATCATGTGGTATAGTCGCGTAGTTGCCAGTCTTGGTGCTGTTCCTGATTTTATCAGTCACTATGAGCGTGAACTCGAAGATGCCAAACGAGATTGTAAAATTTCGGGCATAGTAGAAAAAAACATCACTGCCCTGCCCGGCATTACCGAACATCGTTTCAATCAACTGCAAGAGATTGAAGCAGTTCTAAACTATCTCAACATACAATTGAGAAAAATACGCAGAAAACACTTTCAAAAATATCTCGAAAATTATGCTCGTGCTCTTACTTCAAGAGATGCTGAAAAGTATGTAGACGGCGAGGATGAAGTGATTGATTATGAAACCATAATTAACGAAGTGGCATACTTACGCAATCGTTGGCTGGGAGTCATGAAAGGTCTAGACTCCAAATCCTGGATGTCAGGACATGTGGTGCGACTGAGAACAGCAGGCATGGAAGATATTCAGGTGTAATCCATCATATGTGATACATAATAGCATGAAAAAGACAGCATTTGTTACAGGCATGACCGGCCAAGATGGCCCATATCTTGCCCAATATCTACTCAAAAAAGACTACCATGTATACGGGTTGGTCAAACGCTATTCAAATCCCAATTTGGAAAATCTCAAATGGTTGGGTATTGAAAACGACATTGAACTCATCACAGGTGACATCACTGATGAGAACAACATGAATCACATTATGCAAAGCCTCAAGCCACAAGAAGTTTACAATTTGGCGGCGCAAAGTTTTGTGGGCATCAGTTGGGAATTAAACAAACTCACAACCGAAGTCAATTGCATGGGCCCGTTGAACTTGTTAAACTCCATACGCCAACACAATCCCAATGCTAGATTCTATCAAGCATCTACTTCAGAGATGTTTGGTAATGCCACAGAACCTGGCTTGCAAAGTGAGATCACACCGTTTCGTCCAAGAAGCCCTTATGGTGTAAGCAAGTTGTACTCACACTGGATGACTATTAACTTTCGTGAAAGTTATAGCCTATATGCTTGCTCAGGCATCTTGTTCAATCATGAATCGCCCTTGCGTGGTCGTGAGTTTGTCACACGCAAGATCACAGACGCAGTTGCACGTATCAAATTGGGACTAGCAGATGATGTCACTCTGGGCAATTTAGATGCCGCACGTGATTGGGGCTTTGCTGGGGACTTTGTGGAAGCCATGTGGTTGATGTTGCAACAAGAACGAGCCAGTGACTATGTGATTGCCACTGGCGAACAGCATACTATAGGTGACTTGTGCCGCGTGGCATTTGAACATGTGGGTATTCAAGATTGGCAACATCTTGTCAAGAGTGATCCACGATTCAAACGTCCTGCTGAACTATACAGTTTACGTGGTGATAGTGCTCGTGCTAGAGAACAGTTGGGTTGGCGGCCACGCACCAACTTTGAGACCATGATACGTGACATGGTCGACGCTGACCTAGTGAGACTGCAATCTAGACAATAATCTTTGCACAGGCAATCCTGATGCAATCTCTTCTGTAGTCCATTCTGTGTGAGCAATATCTTGCAACCAAGCCGTGCGATCTGGCATCCACGGCTTTTCTATATCCAGTAGATCCAGATTGGCCACCGGAGCGGCTAGACTGTCCACACCAACAAATGCAGGTACACCTGCTATAATGCTTTGACAACCCGGTCCTGAGTTTTCGTTGATCACACACCAGGCATTGGCCAGATCAGTATCAAAATCAAAACTGTCATAGGTGTTGATCAACGGCCTTGGGTGGCGTATGGTCACACCTGTTATGCCAGTGATACGTTGTCTGGGGTGCGGACGAACAACAATAGGCCTGTCAGTAACTGATTGAATTTTTGCAACAGTTTGTTCAACCCATGTTTTGGGCTCTGGCAGTCCAGACCATTGTTCACTGTCACTGCGTTGGACGGCAATCACAATGTTATTGCCCTGGCGCCACGGTTGCAGATGTATGCCTAACTTTTGTGCCCTGTTGAGTTGATAGTCCAAACCAAACCAAGCACGTCGATTTACACCGTTTAGTCCCAGTTTCCATGTGTGTCCACGACGTAGCATTCCTACTTCTAACACAATCACGTTGCGTCCAGAGTCTCTGAATGCGTTCCAAATTTCTTGATTGTGTCGCATGCGTCCAGACCATAACTGACTCCATATCACCGCCACGTCAGCATCTATATCGTGATTGTTAGATTGAATACCTAGGGCATGTAATCCCTGTTCAAAGGCAGCAAACACAGGTCCAGAGTTAAGTGCACCAAAATTATCAAATAGGCTAATTTTCATTGGATTAAATAGTTATATATGTATACATTCACCCTACCATACGAAAGACAAGGCTACAGCCAATTTGGAGAAACTGGCATTATAGGCCTTATGTTATCTGGACTCCAAGATCCCCGCCGAACTTTTGTTGAAATTGGATTTGGCACTGGAAATCAAAACATGACCATGGATCTGTTGGATCAAGGATACACAGGCGTTGGTGTTGACGGAAGAGACTGGGAACCAGATACTCCCAACCGTTGGGGTGATGCTATCACCAAACTCAAACAAATGATCACCACAGAGGATATAGTAGATATTTTACGCCCTGTGTCTGATTGGAACTGTGATTTTTTTAGTCTTGACATAGATAGTTTTGATTATGAAGTTGCTCGTGTGTTGTTGGAAACTGGGTTCAAGCCGGCTGTGGTCTGTGTAGAAATAAATCCACATTTTGGTTCCACTGTAGAAGCAAGTTTTCCTTACATTCCTAACGTAAAGAAAAAAACTTACGACCGTCGATATTTTCGCGGTGCCAGTTTAAGCAAATACACAAAGTTGTTTAACAAACATGGCCTAGAATTTTTTACACTCAACAGTGTGAGTTACCATAACGCATTTTATTATGATCCTGCTAGAGTGACTCTTCCTGTTGTAGAAACTATTACTAAAGTAAATCAAAATCACTTTGATTGGTTGCTACAGACAGAAACATCCAGCCCGGACACTGTGCTATATGATGACAGCGAACTTAAAAAAATGATATCAGAACATTGGTTCTGGAAAGATTATGTAAATGTCATTTACAGGGATTTTGAATGACCAAATATGCAGTATTAACAACATTTCACGCCGCTGGCTATCGAAAATATGCCAGTCGCATGATTGATACATTTTTACAAAACTGGCCCCAAGAAGTTGACCTGTATGTTTACACAGAAGATTGTACCATCACACAGAGTGCGCCCAATTTACACGTAAGAGACTTACACGCAGTGAGTCCAGAGATTGTGGCGTTCAAACAACGCTGGGGTAATGACCCTAGAGCACGTGGCTTGGTTGCCACCGGACCTGTGGATCGCAAAGGCAAAGCACCTGGAATAGGTTTTCGTTGGGATGCCATACGTTTCAGTCACAAGGCATATTCTGTTGCTCACTGTGCTGCCAACTGTTCAGCAGATGTGCTGTTCTGGATGGATGCGGACATGGTGTGTCACACACCCATAACATTGGATTTTGTCACAAGTCAAATGCCTGCTGGCACAGGACTGGCCTATTTGGGAAGAGAAAAGAAATTCACAGAGTGTGGTCTGTATGGTATGAACTTGCAGGATCCTGTGACACGGGTCTGGCTGAAAGAATTCCAATTGGCATATGATTCTGGCAGACTAATGACCATGGCAGAATGGAATGACTGTTGGGTGTTTGATGAAACTAGAAAAGAAGTACAAAGTGCCAATCCTGCATGGCGACAACTCAACTGGTCAGCAGGACTCATCAAAGGCGAAGGTCATCCGCTGATCAACACTGCCTGGGGTGCTTACTTGGACCATCTCAAAGGCAAGCGCAAAGATACAGGCAAGAGCGCGGCAAAAGATCTAATATGTCCTAGAACAGAAAATTACTGGTCTTGTTCAGTAGGTTCTTGACTGTATTCGGCCTTTGAGTGTTTGGCCTTGTAGTGTATCAAGTATTCACCCATGACAGTGTGCGGAAGTGGTGTTTTGTAAGGTTTAGCGAATCCATGACAAAGGTCATTCACACGACATTGTTTGACCACACCGAGTGCGGCACCAAAAACATCATTGTCATAAAATCTACGTAAGTCACTGTAGTCTCTTTGGTGATATCTTCGCACATACTCGGATCTAAATGTTTTGAACTGCCAGTGGCGGGTATTTACAGCAAAGATTCCTGTTTCGGGTACCAGCCAATGACCAGCATTACCTGCTTTGTCGGCAGTGTAGGTCACACCCATGTACATGCTCAAGCATCCTGGTTTTAGTATTCTTTCCAACAATTCTAAAGGTAATTCTTTGACTGATACCACATCAGCATCCATCCAAAAAATCCAATCTGCTTGTGGACTGGCAATGGCATGCATGAAACTGTAGGCCTTTTTGGCAAACTTTTTTTGACTTTGATTTAGATCTGTTTGAGCCTGAAAGCGTTTGTAATCAGGATCAAGACTGTCAAAGCCTATCTGTTCAAGTCTCTCATGGTCAGGCAGTGTAAACTCTTCAACATAGCATGTTAATTTTATGTGCTGTGGCCAATACTTTATAAAACTCTCCACGCTGTCTTGCCCAATAAGATCGTAGTAGGACTGATTGAAACTGGTTATAACTTGTATCATTTGTTTGCCCATTTTCTCATGTGTGCCCAGCAAGCACCTGATTTGAGTTCTTCATGACTCCAGTGAAACTGTGCAATACGTTGTATCCAGGACTCTCGATCAGGAGTATGTGGTTTTTCTATGCGATTGAGTCCGGATCCTGCTATGTCTCGGGCCTGACTACGATCAGGATCAGTCACAAACACAGGTATGCCTTCTATGGCCGCTGCCACAGCAGGACTGGAATTGTGATTGACCACTGCCCAGCAATTGACAAAATCTTGCATGAGAGTTGATGCTGTTTTGCTGAGATGTACATTGAGCAATCTACGTCCAACGCAAAGTTTGATCAGTCGTTCACAATATTTCACGGCTCGTTTGTCGCCAGGATGTGGTCGAATTCTTATGGGACGATCACTGTATTTTCTAATCTCCGCAATTGTTTTGACAGCCCAGTCTATCACGTCCCAACCAGCCATGCTCCAACCGCCATCACGCTGTAGACAAATCAGAATATGATTGCCTTGGGTTCTCCAGGGCTCCAGTCTGATACCTGTTTGTGCTTGGATTGTTTGCCAACGATCAGGATCGGGAGTCTGATCGCAGTATTCCCCTGTGTTGGGAAACACCCCATCAAAACTGTAGCGCAACCAGTAACCAGGATTCTCAGTATTTTTATACAAAAATAAATTTGAATCTGCTATCACAGTTCTGCCATTATTGGCACGTTGGCCGTCCACAATATTCTGACGTAATTGCAAATGTGCGGCAGTCTTTCCATGCTCGTGTACCCAACCCAGTATCACTGCAACATCACTGGGTTGGTATGCTAAATCATCAGATATGATACCATCATCATCACAGGCATTAACACCTTGTATAAAGTATCTCAAGGTATTGCTTTTGTCTTGTGCCTTTTGCAAAGACTCTGCTGTGTATTGATCTTTTTTGGGCAAGGTGGCCAAATAACTCACAACTTTCATTCTTGCATCATCCTAAATGCTGTGCCATTTCTAAGTTCTTTCACGTGATATTGACCGTAGGCCATGCTGTGACACCAAGCATCTAATAGGTCTTGATCGGCCCAGGCAGGATCTTCAATACTGTCCAACGTGGTGTTTGCCACTGGTGCTGCCACATGAACAGGTGCCAGTACAAACGCAGGAACTCCTGCGAATATGGCTTCTACTGCGGCCACACTGTTGAATGTGACCAGGGCATGTACATCATTGACTAGTTCTTGGCTCAATGGTGCTGTGGCAACTCTATCAATGCGTTTGGGAGAACGTTGTCGAACTTCTACAGGACGGTCTGTGAGTTGTCTGATTTGGGTCACCGTATCGTCGATCCATTGTGCTTGATCAATGCCATAAAATCTGCAAGGCTTTTCGTCAGGTGCTGCCACTATGATTCTTCGTCCGTGACGTCGAGGTTGTAAGATAATCCCCAATTTAGACCAACGATCAGCAGGTCTTTGTTGAATTTCTTTATGCTGTAAATTATTTTTACTATCCTGTGATAGATTTTTATTCCTCGAGGGTTGGTTGGTGACACGTTGTTGCCAGCATAACCCGAGTCTATATACCAAAAATCGTGGGCACCTTGCCAGCACTTTTGCATGATTTTGTGCTTGAGAATACCACGCAACACAAGTTTTTTCTTGTCTACTTCAATGTCATAGTGAAAATCAAAATAGTCACTGTCAGTTGGTTCAATTCCAGCACTGGCTGCCAGCATGTTGATATACTCATCCTTGTTGTTTTTGCTCAGGAACAACCAGTCTTGATTCATCAAATCATCCTTTGCAAACAGTAATCTGTCAACATGTGTTCTCTGTGCCACTCATCACTTTGTGGTGTTGTGGCAAACTCATGAAAACAAGGAGCCCCAAGTGTGTAATGCAACAGTTTGGCATCCAAATTCACGCCATACTCGTCGGGCAACCAATTCCACTCCGGTGGCAATTCGCCAATTCTGTCATCTTCAAGCCAAGAAAAACGATGCAAGAAACTGCCAGTGGATTTTTGTACAAATTCAGGTGTCAATCGTCTGTTAGGAAAACTGTTGCAGTTCCATAATATCACACTGGACCAATTTTTTCTTGGATAATTTTCGTTTTTTGATCCTAGATATTTTTCAGTCATTCGCGTTTGATAATTGTGTTTGACCACCATGACGTCTTTGTTTAATTCTTGAAGTTCCCAAAGTTTGACTATGTCATCGCGTAAAATCATGTCGCCGTCAATGAAAATAGCCCAACCTACATAGTTCATCAAATGCGGTACCAAGAATCTACTGTAGATAAATTGATTTGACCCATCTGTGTGTGTTTCGGTGTAGTCTTCAAACAGATTCAACGCCAAGGGAATCACAGCCACAGGTCTAGACGAATGTCTTATGATTGAGTTTACACAGGTATGATAGGCCACAGCCTCTCTTGGATCATAACCTATGAAAACAGGAATGGGCTTCATCTGCGTTCAATGTCCTCTTCCACACAATTTTCACCGTACTGAATTTCAATCAGTCGCAAAGGTTCATCTGTTTCATTACACAATTGATGCCATTCATTGAGTCGGATCCAGGTGCTTTGATGTCGTGCTGGGCTGGCCATCAAGTCATATTCAGTGCTGTGGGGATCTACTGTGTACACTGTGGCTTCTCCCTCGGCCACAAACCAAAATTCTGCACGTTGGTCATGACGTTGCATACTTAGGCATGTTTTGGGATTCACCGTGAGTTCTTTGAGTTTGACATGATTGCCTACTTCGTGCAACACACGGTAGTAGCCCCAGGCACGTTCGGTGCGTGGTTTTTTCCAGTTGTCCAAAATCCAACTGCTAGAGTTGGCTTTGTTGTTGCCACCCACGCCAAACACAAACTCCACATCGTCAAACGTCATTTCTGGAATATTGTCTGCTGTGCGATCTCCACCGTTGGCAAAAACAATGTTATCATTGGGATACTTTACGCGAACCTGGCGGATAGCATCACAGGCTGTATCATCACTGTCGTCAAATGCAATCACTTCGTCGACCATGTGTAGGTTTTCCAATATAGTCATTCGCTCACGCCATGACATAAACGGTCTGCCTTTTTTGCGTGCGAGCCAGTGATCAGAGTTCAAACCCACAATCACATGATCGCCCAGGTGATCAGCATGATTAAGTAAAGATATGTGTCCGGAATGCAGTGGATCAAATCCACCAGTGACAATTACAATTTTCATGTTGATATTTATAGGCGTATATTACGGTAAATACAAAATGAATCATTTTTATCAAGACATCTCGGGTTTCATGAGCCACAAAAACACAGTGATGCTTGATATAGTATTGGATCAATTTCCCAATTCAGGAACCTGGGTGGAGTTGGGGTCATGGACTGGACGCAGTGCGGCCTATTGCGTGGTTGAATTGCTGAATCGACAAAAACTAGGTGAATTTTATTGTGTGGATAGTTGGAAGGGTGAAGCCGACATAGCATATGATCCTGACACTGTGCAGGACTTGAAAAAGATATTTAGACAAAATTTGAAACCAGTTATCAAACACATTACCATGTTGAATATGATGAGTTGGAATGCCGCCAAAAAGTTTGATGATGAGTCTGTGGACTTTTGTTATGTAGACGCAGGACACAGTTATCAAGCAGTGACCAAGGATCTTGAAGCCTGGTGGCCAAAAATGCGACCAGGTGCCTTGTTTGGCGGAGATGATTACACCAAAGGCTATCCAGGTGTGCAACAAGCAATTTGGGATTTTTTTGGACCACAGAATATAAAAGTACGCAGAGCCGGACGTTGCTGGCTGGTGTCAAAACCGCATGACAACCAACAAGATCATTTAAATACACCATGAACAAATCCTGGTTGGAACACTACCGTAACACATATTATGAATTGCTGAGTCCTGAAGTAAGTGGAGCAAAAAGACTACTAGCAGAGGGCATTTACAAACGAGCCATTGGCTTTGACATCATGTTTCGTTTGTTGTTGAATCAACGCAAAGAAAACTTTTCTATTGTTGAAACCGGCACCTTGCGTACCCCAGGTAATTGGAAAGATGGCCAAAGTGCCGCACTGTTCACAGAGTTTGTGGACTGGCATGGCGGTCAGGTACGAAGTGTAGACATTGATCCTGCCGCAGTGGCAACCGCACGTGGACACTTGACTAGTAATCGATTTAGTGTGACTTGTAGTGACAGTGTGGACTGGCTTGAGTCACTGGATGACTTGGGTCAAGTCGACCTATACTATTTAGATTCATGGGACGTCAAATGGGATGATGACACAGACAGTGCCAACCATCACTTAAAAGAGTTCTTAGCAATTGAGCCACACTTGAAGTCTGGCTGTGTAGTGGCCATTGATGACAACAGCCGATGGTCGGCCAACAACCGTCGCACAGGTAAAGGTCGGGCTGTTGTTGAATACCTTGAAACAAAAAATCATTTGCCCATCTACGATGAATATCAAATAATATTTCAATTCTAATGGTCATAGATACACTTTTATTCAATGATGAATTTGACATGCTGGACATACATCTAGCAATCACTAACCACTATGTGGATAGGTGGATAGTGTTAGAAGCCAGCAGAACATTCAGCGGCCGACCCAAGCCTTACCATTTGACCAACAACTTGTCAAGATTCCAAGAAAAATACAAAGATCGTATCCAAGTGGTCACACTGGAACTCAATCAAGATCAAACCAATTTGATTTGTGAGACCATGATGCGACAAGGTTTACAACCTGCAATTGATCAATACAGTGAGGATGATATTGTGATACACGGTGATCTTGATGAAATTATCGATCCCACCAAATGGTCTGCCATAGTTGATTTGATGAACTCTCATGACCGTCCAGTCACATGTGGATTTGAAATGTACCTGTACCGTTTTGATCAAAAAGCCGATCGCAATTGGAAAGGCAGTGTGGTTGCTCGAAAACGCATGTTTGCAACTCCGCACGAATTATACAAAGGACAAAACGTCAAACGTAAAGATCGAAGTCATTGTGTGGGACTCAAGGAGCCAGTGGGTTGGCACTGGACCTGGATTGGCACTGATGAATTGGTAAAAAACAAAGTTGTAAGTTGCATTGAAAGTCAGCACCGAGATCCTGAACAAATACTAGAAGCATTCAAACGACTAGATACTGTTTCCGCAATCAATCACAAGTGTACTACTCAAACTATTGTCACCGCATATCCTGCCATAGTGCAAAACATTTTAAAAAATTATCCACAATATTGGAATCATGCTCCATTAACTGAATGAAAACTCCAGAGCAATTGAAGCAAGAGCATCGTGCGGCCAGGGAAGCCCATCGTGCGGCCAAATATAATCAAACAATGGTTGATACACCTCAGCCGAACGCACCAGTTGACTGTGCTTGCGTTATACACGGAGATGTTTATAATTGGAATTATGTGGATATTCTCTACAGCATGCTGAGTCGTAATCTATCACGTGAAATTCGCATGCATGTGTATACCGAACATGACCGCATGGTTCCGCCACACATGATCAAACATGTGTTGACTGAATGGCCAGGCATACGTGGCAGCAAAAAATCCTGGTGGTACAAGATGCAGTTGTTCAATCCTGCACACCATTCCGGTCAATTGCTGTACCTAGATCTTGATACAGTGATAGTCAACAATTTGGACTGGATCACACAATTGAGTTCAACACACATTTGGGCCATACGAGATTACCGAACACTCTGGAAACCTAAATTTCAAGGCATCAATTCAAGTGTGATGTATTGGCACACAGAAAAGTTTGCCTATATTTGGACAGAATTTTCTCAACAAGATGTTCTTAGGTTGTGCGCCAAGTATCATGGTGATCAAGACTATCTCACTGCTGTTTTAAAGCCCAATCAACGACGTTTTTTTCCTGAAAAATCAGCCTTGAGTTGGCGTTGGCAAGCACTAGATGGGGGCCTGGACCCGATCAAACGCACCCATCTTACCCCTGGTGCAGGCACCAGATTTGGTCCAGAAACCAGTCTACTGATTTTTCACGGACAACCCAAACCAGATCAAGTCTCAGATTCTGAGATAAAAAATCACTGGCGCTAGACTAAATATATCAAATGGAGATACTATTATGGTAGCAAGAACAGCAAAATTTATGGGACAAGCATATTCAACAGGATCCACAGTGACACTCGAAGTTGAATACAACAACACTATTGTGTATTCCGATACATTACCAGCAGTTACACGCGATCCTTTGCCTGTTGACCGACCAGAACAAGATTTAGATGCTACATCATGGGAAAAAGAATTATTTTCATTCTCAACAGATACAGACATAACTGGGCAGATACCAATGAGAATCTCTGTGGCAAACGGCACAGTATTTTTTGGTCATATCTGGATGAATTATACAGGTAATTATATTTGGCAAAAAGATCCAAATGACCCAAGCAAGTACATCACTATTCCAATTTTACCTGTAGATTATTTCGGTGACCCAAACACAAACACAGTTGAGTCAGATGGGGTGTTAAACACTATGAAAAACGGAACAGCATGGAATTGGCGGACTAATGCAGATGGCCAACTAGGAGATTGGGCATACCCAATCTATAATGCAGAAACTTTTACATTTGACTTTTTTGTAGATCCAGCAAAAATTGTGCTGGATCCATATGTTCCACCGGTCTAAAACCAAAGTATTACCAGTAAAAAGTACTACTTTTGCAATGACCCTGCCCTGTGCAGGGTTTTTGTTTGGCATTTGACCAGGAATTGGCAATTTGCTATAATACAGCATAGAAACAAAAAGGAACTCACAAATGACTCTGAATCAAAAAGCACTGTTGCAGACAGTGGCAGTTTTTGCAATAGTAATAGGTGGATCAACCCTAACCAGTTACTTATTGTCTTTGCTGGACCCAGCCGCTCCGGGAATCTTTTCCGCTGTTGTGTTGTTGGGTGCCATGGCGTATCTAGTTTACAACATGGTAAAGGCACGGCTTGAATTCAATCAAAAACTAGAAGAAATCAACAAAAAGTAATACTTTCTGCGTAATTGACTAATAATTCAAAATCCACTATAATATAGGCTTAGTAAACAACACAAGGGGCTAGTAACCATGAGTGCAATTCGAGTAGTAAACGGTACATACCGTAACAAACCCGTCCGTAATCAAGAATTTGTTCTTGTGAGCGGTTTTCAAACTGGCGCCCGAGGTAATTTTGTTACTGTAAAAAATGGTGGCGCCTTTCCTAACTGCCCTGAAACGATACGTATCAGCGTAGACAACATCTCAAATATTGAGTATACTAGCGGCATGACACAACCCAACACCATTCATTTTGAAAAACCCGCACCTGTTGTGGAATCTGATGAAGATGCTATGACTCGTATCCGCGAGCGTTTTGACATTCTTACAGAGATGACCAAGGCTGCCACTGCCGGTGACATCCGTGCCATGATTGTATCCGGCCCTCCAGGTGTTGGCAAGAGTTTTGGCGTGGAGCAAGAGATAGAGAAGGCCTGCTTGTTTGACAAGATCTCAGGCAAGAAACTTCGCGCAGAAGTTGTCAAAGGCTCAGCCACTCCAATTGGCCTGTTCCAAACACTTTACAAATACTCAGACGCCAATTGTGTATTAGTGTTTGATGACTGTGACTCAATCTTGCTAGATGACGTGGCTCTTAACTTGCTGAAGGGCGCTCTAGACTCCGGCAAGAAACGTACCATTTCATGGTTGAGTGAATCCAGTGCCCTGCGCCGTGAAGGCATTCCAGATCGTTTCGAGTTCAAAGGTTCGGTGATCTTTATTACCAACTTGAAGTTTGATCAAATGAAATCGCAAAAATTGCGTGATCACTTGGACGCTCTTCAAAGCCGTTGTCACTATTTGGACCTGACCTTGGACTCACAGCGTGACAAATTGTTGCGCATCAAACAAATTGCCAAAGACGGTGTGTTGTTTGCAGACTATGAGTTTGATGAAACCACACAAGACGACATCATTGACTTTATGCATGTCAACAAAGATCGTTTGCGTGAACTGAGTTTGCGTATGGCTCTCAAGATTGCAGACCTGCGCAAGATGTCCATGTTGAATTGGAAACGTTTGGCAGAAACAACTTGTATGAAGAGTGCCTAATATGGCCTGGATAGGTGTCTTGATGTTGCTGATGTTGGGGCACCTGGGCTGGGCATTGTTTTTTGCTCTGATAATTCTATTTTTTGGAGATTGACATGTACGAAATTTATGAAGGTGACTTGTTGTTGTTTGCAACCAATGACAAAGAAGAAGCAGACTACTACCGCACTGAAGGATATACGGTACGAAAGATTTAGTGTGATGCTCCAGATCAGGATCGCCAACTCTTACTAGCCCGGTGATCCTTTCTCAACAGGTACCCTTAAAAAAGGTACCTGTTTTTTTATATTAAATATGCCATGCAAATTGTTTTTTCTAATAACGAAATCGTAGAATTAGTTCTTAACAAAACCCCGATAACCGCTGTCTACAAGCAAATATACAAGCATCTTCAGCACGTACCAATTCCATTCCGCGACTGGGACAATCCTTTTTACAAAGACAATCTGGACCACTGTGATTTAGTTCAAAGGTTAATTGTACATGCAGATAAAGTGCATATTCAAATTGATCAAGAACGCTGTTTGACCCAAGATCAAAATTATTTTAATGCCCTACATAAAATTTATGAAAAAAATTATAATGGGGATCCTAACTGGTTAAATTTTCACGAGCATATTCATCTATGCGAACGTCGATATGGGCAAAAATCAAAAGTTTTGCCAATTGATTTTAGAGAAAAATCTGGTAGGTTAGAAAGGCCATTTGATTATAAATGGTTGGAAAATGCAACAACAAAAATCAAAGCAGGTGATGCGTTTGTACACTGGTCAGAGTTAGGAAAAACACCATATCATTACTGGAAAAATGGCGAACCCAATGACATAAATCGTATGCGCGAGTTGATTAAACCATGGATAAAACTCAGACCTAAGATTCTAATAGCACTTGAAGATATAGACACATTGAAAGATATTGAAATTGAAGAATTTGAATCTTGGTGGGTGCAACATAGCAAATCATGGTGCCAATATTGGAACATTTCATCATGGGATATAAATGATATTTTTTCAGTTACTATATTTGGGCAAGTGCCAAATTTTGAAGCAATCATATCGCAATTGAAAAACAATCAAACACCTTTAAAAGTCCTGTTATGAGTTGGCCGGTAGTAATCTTAAATGGCCATGATTTGAATCAAACTTTGAGTGGAATACAATTTGGTAAATTTGGTAATAGTACAGGGCAGGAAATTTTTATATGCGATAACTGGAAATCAGGATTTTTGTGGGCCAGAGAGAACAATTATACACAAGCATTGTTTGTTAAAAGTGGCACTATAATTATAGATTGGGACAAATGGAAAACACTAATTGACAGTTATCCTCACAAAGGATTAATAGCACATTTAATTTGGCATCCGGATCAAGACTTATATCTCAATGACCAGTGCTGGTTTATGAACATAAAGAATTTTGACACAACAGATTTTGATTGCGACACCGTGACATATCCAAAACCTATACGTAGTAGTCAAAATTTACACGACGACTATACACCATTATGGGTGAGCCCAGGAGACCAGTTGATCTCACATTCAAGTACAAAATTTGGACAAGGTTTGATTGCTCGACAGTTACAAAACTACCGGTCAGTGGTTAATTGGAATAATCATGCTCGAGAGTTAAAGTTTTTTTTGTACAAAAAAAAACTAAATTTAGATATATTCCAAGAATATAACAACATAGCCGAAAATCAATTGTGGATTTTCAACAATGAATCAATTGATGTAGTCAAGAAACAAAGATTATTATCACCCGGTTCAGGATTGTTTTGGATGATAAACATAATAGAACCAGCCACGCAACAAATACAAATAGTCGATATTAGTCTGACACAAATTAAATTTTGTAGGGAATTATGGAATACGTGGAATGGACTTGACTACGGAAACTTTGTTTGGGAGTTTATTGTTCGGAATAAACTAGGTCATTACGAACTAGACAAACCGGACTTAACACCATTGGAACGATTAAAATTTAAAAGTAAAAAAACTTTTGTTGAATATGTTAACAACAAGTTTTATAGTATAATGGGAGAACATTTTGAAAGAGATTGGGCTCAAGCAAAACAAAATAAAATTGTCCATTTTTACAACGATAATTTGATTACTTGGGTATTGAATAATGATATAGATAAGTACGATTATATCTGGTGCTCTAATATATTAAATTACAAGTGGACATTATTACACACCACAGTTGACGAGTACAAAAACTTTCAAGACAAACTTAAAAAATGAAACAAAAAATAAGTCAACTGATGTTAAAAAAATACATCAATACCGAATACCAATTGCCAGGCTACAATCCTGAGGCGAATTTTGATTGGATCAAATGCCAATCTGGTTTACCATGGTTGTGTTTAAACATTGATGTACCCCATTGGGAAATTGCAAAAGAACTTGAATCCATTCAATCTTTAATGGTTCCCCATAGAGATGATTATAGTGAACATCAAGGATGGAAAAGTTTTTGTATACATGGTAAAAGTTTTACAGCCACCAGAGAAAACGCATACTACAATGATTCACGCCCGTATATTTGGACTCCAGAAGCCAAACAATATCTACCACAGACTGTAAAGTATTTTTGTACCAAGTGGCCAGAAGTATCATTTTATCGTATAAGAGTAATGTTACTGGAACCCGGTGGATACATTAGCATACATTCGGATTCTGATCAATCGATGTTGACAGCAATCAATATCGCAATCACTCAACCAGATGGCTGTAAATTTGTAATGGAAAAATACGGATCAGTGCCTTTTGAAGTTGGCAGCGCCTTTTGGTTAGACATTTCTAACAGGCATACAGTTTTTAACAACAGTAGCCAGCCTCGGTGGCATTTAATTGTACATCAATCTTTTGATAATACCGATTTTCAACAGTTGGTTGTAAATTCTTATCAATCCCTGTATAATAAACACAATGAAAAGATGTACAATACAAATTAAAGACGAAGTAAACATCCGATTAGAAGGACTAGACTTAGATGTGCGCAGAGCCTTGACCATGGCTTTCAAATATGACGTACCATATGCACGGTACTTGCCAGCAGTTCGTCTTGGCCGTTGGGATGGCAAAGTAAGTTACTTCCAACTAAGTGGCAGTACCTACACAAACTTGCTACCTGAGATCATACCCATACTTGAGAAGTTTGATTACGATATTGAACTGGATGATCAGAGAGATTACTCTACTACTTTTGCATTTGAACAAGTGCGTGAAGATAGTTTTGCACACGTGAAGTGGCCCAAAGGCCACCCTGCCGCAGGCGAACCTATTGTCATGCGGGACTATCAAGTAGAGATTGTCAACAACTTCTTGGCCAATCCGCAGTGCCTACAAGAAGTAGCCACAGGCGCAGGCAAGACCATAATGACAGCGGCCTTGTCAAATGCAGTTACACCATATGGTAGATCAATTGTGATTGTGCCCAACAAAAGTTTGGTCACACAAACAGAAAAAGACTATGTCAACATGCAACAGGATGTGGGTGTGTATTTTGGCGACAGAAAAGAATATGGACGTCAGCATACCATTTGTACCTGGCAGAGTTTGAATGTGCTGTTAAAGAACACTAAATCGGGCGTGGGTGAAGTGACCATCGGCGAGTTCTTGGAAGGTGTGGTATGTGTTATTGTAGACGAAGTACACATGGCCAAAGCAGATGCACTGAAAACTTTGCTGACTGGAGTGATGGCTAAAGTGCCAATTCGCTGGGGTTTGACTGGAACCATACCCAAAGAAAAGTTTGAAAGCCAGGCCCTATTGGTCGGCCTTGGTCCTGTGATTGGTCGCTTGAGTGCCAATGAACTACAACAACAAGGCGTATTGGCCAACTGTCACGTGAACATTGTGCAGTTAGTGGATCACGTGGAGTATAAAGAGTATCAGACCGAACTTAAATACCTGCTGGAAGAGTCTGGCCGGCTGGATACCATGGCCGAACTCATAAAGCGAGTTAACGAAACAGGCAACACTCTGGTGCTTGTGGACCGAGTGGCAGCCGGACATGCTCTAGTGGAACGCCTGGGTGATCGGGCTGTGTTTGTATCTGGTGCCACCAAAGCCAAGGACCGTCAAGATGAATATGATGAAGTTGCAGAAAGCACAGACAAAATTATCGTGGCCACCTATGGTGTGGCAGCGGTTGGAATTAACATTCCGCGAATCTTTAATCTTGTGCTCGTTGAGCCTGGCAAGAGTTTTGTTAGGGTTATCCAGTCGATTGGCCGCGGTATCCGAAAAGCAGAGGACAAAGATCATGTGCAAATTTGGGACGTCACTTCAACCTGCAAGTTTGCCAAAAGACACTTGACCAAACGTAAAACTTTTTATCGAGAAGCCAACTATCCCTTTACTCAAGAACGACTAGAGTGGATGAAAATCGCTTGACATTTGTGTCAACATAATGTATTATCAACTCATGCGCATACTAACACTAGATAACTCTCCTTACGATCTAGATCATCTGCCCGAACAGGTAGAAGACATGAGATTTGCAATACTAGACAATTCAGATCCTGCCAATCCAGACT
>Ga0214919_10002307_pt1 | contig 30110 bp, 29 predicted proteins | sample LL1503_MetaG_FD_177994 | JGI IMG/M metagenome (GOLD analysis project Ga0214919, IMG submission 177994) | Freshwater microbial communities from Lake Lanier, Atlanta, Georgia, United States - LL-1503 | ecosystem: Environmental > Aquatic > Freshwater > Lake | place: USA: Georgia | collected... | reverse complement strand
GCAAAATTCTGGCATAAATTGCTCGGCAAGCATAAGCTGTATCGCCTGATACAGCTTATGCTTTTCGTCGCAATTTCTGCTCATAATTTTTTTGAAGAAAATGGGTGTTTTCAGGTTAAAATGGTATTATAGGTAGGGAGCTTATTTTACTTGATTGGGCGAGGTTAGAAAATTTAATATGCCCCCAATTATGCCCCCAGAATCTTTTTTATTAATACAAAATTTATTGTATAAAATTTTTAACCCTCAAAAAATCTACATTATCATCTTCTATTTGTTCATCTGTGTAAATTATAACATATTTAAATTTATTCTCTTCAATTCCTTCTAAATAACTAACTGCCTTCTTCTTATTCAAAACTTCTTTATCTTCTTTTTTGTTTTGAGCTTTAATTTCAACAATTAAAAATTCACCGTTCTTTTTGGTTATAATAAAGTCGGGAAAATAATTGTGATATTTGCCATCTTCGCCCTTATATTCGAAATAAAAATCGGTTTTTTTAACATCATTTATCGAGCCAGTAAAATAAACATCTTCCACATCTTTTTTATCAATCTGTAAAATATTCAAAATTTTAGTAAAAAAATTCTTTTCGGGCTTTGAATCAAAATCATAAACACTTAAATGAAAACCTAAATTTTCATCTTTATGTTCGAGTAATAATTTTTCTTGCTCGCTCCCTTCTTTAAACCTGATTGTATGATAAAAAACCCCATTATCATCTTTTTCAAAATTGTAATTTCCATCTTCATCTTGAATTTTAATGATTGCCAAAGCCTCTCTAACTCGTTCTTTTGTTATTTTATATTCACCAAATTGGCTTTCCGTTTGCTCAAATAAAGATTTTAAATGTATTGCAGGCAATATTTGCTCTGGATAAAGCTTGCTTAACTCGCTAACTATTTCTTTATATTCAAGATGATAATTTTGAGTAATTTTAAAAGCGGCGTTTAAAACACCAAGATAATCTTGTTTAGTTTCAACTTTATTGGCGAAGCCAGATTCTTTTAATCCGCCATCTTCAAGGCGATATATAGTTTTAGATAAATCATTTTCAGCTAACTTGGGCTTGTTCAAAACAAGTAATTTTTTAATCCCGCCATCATCTCTTACAACTTTGTTAATCTCTTTAATAATCTCTAATTTTGGCATTTTATATTTTCTAACAAACGCCTTTTTCTCCATTATCTTATTAGTGTCTTCTTTACCAAATTCACCAATAGAAATATTAAAGTTCTCTTGCAGCTCTCTATCTAAAATCTCAATATTTTTGCTAGATAAATAAATTTTTGCTCGCTCTTTGTTTTCTTTAACCTGCCTTAAGCACCTAGTGCTGGCTTGTAATATAAAATTATTAGAAGAGGAAGCCTCTCTAATTAATGCAGTGGCAAAAAGACTAGGGCAATTCCAACCTTCCTTTCCTTTATCAATTAATAACACAATTCTTTTGCTAGAATCAGGGCTATTTAATTTATTAAACTCTTCAATTTCTTTTTTAGATGATTTTTGAGTGTTAACTAAAATTAAAGTCGGGCTTTGTGATATTGAGGTTAAAGCTTTTTCAATAGCTAATTTACAATCTTGCAAATGTTCTTCGCTTTTAAAATAAAAGGCAATTTTTGCCATTTGCCCACTATAAAGCTTTACCTCGCCATAATTAGCAAAAAAATCTTTGATAATATCACCAATTATTTCGCCTTCATTCGTACCATCAAAATTATAGGAAAAGATATTATCCTTAACTGATTTTAGAATATTATCTCTAATTCCTTCTTCCAAAGAATACCAAAAAACAACCTCTTTTAAAGGTTCTTTTTTAAAATAAGGCGTGCCAGTTGTATTAATCACACAAACCAAATCTTTATTTTTGTGAATATAATTTATGGTTTCTCTAACTCTTTTTAAATTGTCGCCAAGATTGTTGCCATAAGTGTTGTGAGCCTCATCAGAAAAAACGCCAAGCCCATCAAGGCTAGTTATTTTTTGAAGTCTTAAATTTTCGGTTAATGTTTTTTCTTCTGCCTTTTGATTAAATAAATCATTTTTAGAAGAAGCATTTCTTAAAATAATTTTCTCACAATTGGTAACTAAGATATTGTATAAACTGCCTTCAATAACTCCGTCAAACCTTTTATCACCATCTTTGGTGTAGTTTATTTTTAGATTAGGGGCAAGTTTCTTAAAAAGCCTTGAAGGCAAGATTTTATCAAAGGCAATTTCTGATACTTCTCTAAGTGATTCTATGATGGTTTTTCCGGGCGCAAAAATTAAAGCATTTTGCATTAATTTCACATCTTGCGGCGTTTCTAGCTCTTCAAAATCAAGGGCGATTGCAAATTCAATCGCAATAATTGATCCAATTAAAATGGTTTTTCCAGTTCCCATTGCCAAAGCCAAGATATAGCTCGCATAATCAAGATTTAAAGCTTCGTGAAGTGTTTGATATTTGTGTTTTTTGACAAACTCCAAATCATTTTTAGCATTTTGCAAAGCCTCTTCAATTATTGCCTTTCTAATTCCTTCACCAACCGATTCTAAGGTTTTACTATCTAAATGCTTAATTCCTATGGTTTTTATTAAAGAAAAAAAATCATCTGCAAAAAGAATTTTATAAAGCTCAATTGTTTGCGGTGTTTTTAAAATAAATCGCAAATATAAATATGCTTCAACTGCTTCAAATTGTGGTTTGCGCAAAAATTTAAAAGAGCCATCTTCAAATTTATTGAAATTTAGAATCTCTTTAATTTGCGGATATTGCGGACATATATAATTACTATCTCGCCAAACTTTTATTTTCTCCTGTAATTTTTCAAATAAGGTCATTTTACTCAATAATCAAAGTTTCTTCACCAAGCATATCAATAATTTTTACCGCTATTTTATTTGTTGTTTCTAACTCATATTTTGCCTTAACAAAATCTTTCTTTTTAGCAGGAATATCGCTCTCGCAAACATTAAAAACTTTACCGTCATAATTAAAATCAAACAAAACAACATCAATTTGGCTTCTAAAATCGGTTACTTGCTCTTCAAAAAGGTTTTTGTCAATTTCGAGTCTTTTTAAAATTGTTGGTGATAAATAATTTTTAATTTCAACGATTTTTTTATTTTCATTTTGAATAATTGAAACATCTGCAATTGCTGGTTCAAAGACAATTAAACCATCTTTTTGAATATCACGAATTTTAATTTTATTAATTGGTGAAATTTTGTTGTGCTTCGCAATTTCGCTTTCCAATGCCACTTCTTGACCCGAGCAAATTACAATAATATTTCTTTCTTCCTCGCTTCTCATATTTTTTAACTCATCTTTAATTTCTTGAATTTCAAGGCGAGTTAAGGGCTTGTTAAATTCAACAATTTTTACTAATTCATCACCTAAAATGCCGTCAAAGAAACTATCGTTAATTTTTTCAATACCATATTTTTCGAAGATAATTTCGCGTAAGGCAAATCGTTCTTGAAAGTCATAATTATTGACGCGGAAGTGCAGAATATCTGGGCTTTTATTTTCTTGTTTTGGTTTTGAAAGTCTTTTGATAGTGGTTTGGATTGCGCCCTTGTTGCAATCAACACCAATAAAGCGACGATTAAGTTTTTCTGCAACCGCCAAAGTTGTACCACTTCCTGCAAAGCAATCTAAAATTATAGAGTTTTTGTTGGAAGAGGCTTTGATGATACGCTCTAATAAACCAATGGTTTTTTGAGTTGGATATCCAACATTTTCATTATGCATTTTGCCTAAATCAGCAATATCAATCCACCAATCTTCAACAATTTTTCCTTGTTCATCAATTTTTTCTAAATCTTCATCGGAAGCTTTTCCTGCAAGGCTGGTTTTGCCACCAGATTTATTAGATTTAACATAACCAACCCTAATATCATCTAAATTAAACAAATATTCAGAACTTTTTGCATAAAGAAAGATAGTATCATGCTTTCTTGGAAAATTTCTTTTTTGATTTGTTGGACCAGTATAACACCAAGCAATCTCATTTACAAAATTATCCTCACCAAAAACCTCATCCAACAAAAACCTTAAATGATGGCTTTTGTGCCAATCGCAATGCAAATAAATCGAACCTTGCTCACTCAATAATTCGCGCAGCAAAATCAACCTTTCAAACATAAATTGTAGATATTCATCATTTTTCCACAAATCAGTATATTGCACTTGCTCAAAAAATGATTGTTCTTCGCCCGCAAGTTTTTTGTCAATTCCACGAAGTTCAATTTTTTTGACATAATCAGCTTTTGAATCAAAAGGCGGATCAATATAAATTAAATCAACTTTTCCTCTAAATCCGCTTGTTAAAAGGGTCGAAAGACATTCTTTATTGTCGCCATGAAATAACAAATTATGCCAATTATCTTTTAAATTTTCATAATTAGGTTTGGTGATTTCTTCTTGGTTTTTAATATTTCCAATTTTTTCAACCAACTGTGCAGGATAATTTTTAATAACACCAAGTGGCTTTTTACCTGCCCAATAAAGCATTGGTCTGCCTTTGATCTGCTGTTTTATGTTTGTTTCTTGATTGTTAGTCATTTTTACTTTTTAAAATTCTGTTACCAATTTTTGATTTAGAGAAAATAATCAAAATAAATTAAATTTGCCTCGATTCCAACCCCTCAATCAAGTCAAACTGCCTATGCGTGCTTATATTTCCATAATCATCAAGCGTAGTGCTCATTTTGCTGTGCCCCAAATTTTGGCTCCAAGCTTGATATTGCTAAAAGCGCCGCAAATTTTTTTACCAAGTATGCTTAAGTGTGTCTCTAAACGAGTGAGGATTGTAATAAGGAAGCTGACATTTTGCAAAAGAATTTTTGAATATTTCTCTAATTTGTGTTGTGCTTTTCCAGTTAGTTGTTTCTAGGCCTTGCGCCTCAAAACAAAAATCTTTGTTATGCGCTAATTTTGTTCGTGGAAAAATCGGGTCATTGTCGCTGTAAAGTTTTTCTTCTCTCAAAAACTTAACCCAACCAATAACAATCTGCTCAATATCGCTGCCAACAGGAAAAAACTTAGTGTAAATCAACTTTCCAAATTTGGTTTAAAGCCGTCTTTGGGGTTTTGTTTGGCTGAATTGCGCCCTTTTTTAGACAACTAATCCCTTCTAAATCTGAAGGTTAATAGAATTTCTTGGATGATATTGGACTTGAAGTTGCTTGTAAGCTTTTATTTTCTAGGCTGCATTGGACATTTATGGATTCCGCCAGACAGGAGTCTGGCGGGAGTGACGGGACTCGAACCCGCGACCTCATGCGTGACAGGCATGCGCTCTAACCAACTGAGCTACACCCCCTTCTGGAGGAAATCGTTTTTGTCTTTTGAACTATAACGAGGTAAAAAGTAATGATGGATAATCACGCTGTAATCCAAAGGATGAAAGCGGATGGTGGGCGATGACAGGCTCGAACTGCCGACCCTCTCCTTGTAAGGGAGATGCTCTACCAACTGAGCTAATCGCCCATTATAAACTTGTAAAATCTTTAATCGCTTTTCTCGCTTTCGCTCGAAGACGATTAAGATACTGGGTGTGCGTCGCTTTCGCTTCTTCACCCGTTTTTTCTAAAATCGATTATTAATCGATTTTTTAACGAAAAAACCTGAGCTAATCGCCCATTATAAACTTGTAAAATCTTTAATCGCTTTTGTTTCATGTATGAGCAATGAAGCAAAAAAAATTCTTAAAAAATTCTTCAAAATTTTTTAAGAATTAAGAGATAATCTCTGAAACATTAAACCCTCTTTCGAAAAATGCAAAAGAAAAAACCCCTACATTAATAAAAAATGTAAGGGTTTTTTCAAAGAAACTATTTTACAGAATCTTTTAATGCTTTACCAGCAGAGAATTTAACTCTTTTAGAAGCTTTGATTTGGATTTCTTTTCCAGTTTGTGGGTTACGACCTTTTCTAGCAGCAGTTTTTACTACTTTAAAAGTACCGAATCCGATCAAAGTTACTGAATCAGCTTTTTTAAGGGCTTTAGTAGTAGCTTTTAAGAAAGCTTCTAGAGCCGCACCAGCATCTTTTTGAGATAGACCAGTTTGGTTAGCGATTTCTTTGATTAAGTCTGTTTTATGCATGTTAGATCTCTTTTGAATTGATAACTAAAAACTATTAAACACGGCTCGAGTTAGCTTGTACTGTATCTCTAAACAATGTTCTGGAAACGAAACTATAATGAAGAAATTTGAAAGCAACTACTAATTTATAATTTTTTTTATGTGCGTCAGGTTAAGGCGTGGTTGGTTTTAAGAAATAATAAACCCTTCCGTAACAACAAAATCAAGTCTCTGGTCTGTTTTTTCAATTGGCAATAGGCTATCAAGAGCTTGAAAGTCATAGGCTAGACCAATAATAATTTTTGAGCCTTGATTTCTTAAAATTTCAATTGTGCGGTCAAAAAATCCTCCACCCATTCCCAGTCTCGATAACTTATAATCAAATGCTAGTAGGGGTAAAATCACAATATCGGGAATAATTATTTTACCATTAATAGGTTCAAGAATTTTTGGAAAAAATTTATTTTCTAAAAATTTTTGATTTTCTTCAAATAAAATAAAATCAAGAGGATGATTTACTTGAGTAATTTTTGGATAAGAAAATTTTATTTTATTTTGAATAAAATATTTGATGATTTCAGAAGTACAGACTTCTTGATATGAAGAAAGATAAATTGCAAAAACTTTATCAAAATTTTTTTCGTAAATTTTTGGTAAAAGATTTTTGATAAAATTATTACTTATTTGTGACGATTTTTCTGCAACTTCTTTTGAGGTGAGGACGCTTCTTTTTTCTTTAAAGATTTTTCGTAACTGTTGTTTTTTTTGATCCGCAAGAGTCATCTTAATGAGAGTTTTGTAACCACTAAACGGATGAGTACGAGTTCTATTTGATCCAAGGAAGAAATAGTATTGAGATGTGGAAGGACGGATCCCTCACATTGATCTCGAAGTTCGTAAAATAATTACGGGACAATAGAAAATTCAATCTGTCCTATTTAGCAGTTACAAATTATATTTAGTAGTTAAGTATCTTATTTGCAAGCTTATCTATGTGTTGAGTAATGTTTTTCATATTATCGCTCAAAGCATTGTGAATATCTTCTTCGCTGGCATTGTGATTTATAACGCTGGTTTCCAACTTTTTATCGATTATTTCAACTGAGTTTTTATCTTCTAATTCTGCTTCCAGTATTAAAGAAGAAATTATTAAAATAGTTTTCTCATCAGTATTTCCCATAGAGCCAGCAATATTTGTAACTCTTTTATTTAAGCTATCCGCAAGTCTAAGTAATCTCTCTTTTTCTGATGCTTCGCATTCAATTTTATATTTTGTTTTTCTAACCATAATTTCAACTATTGCCATTATTCCTCTTTTGTAATGATTTTTGAAATTTGATTTAAGTCAGACTCTATATCATCTATGATATTGGCGCTGCTTGATCGCAATTGATTTATTCTTTTTAAAAGAGACTGATTTTGCTCTTCAAGAGTTTCATTTTCAGTGCTGAGTTTAGAAATGGTTTTTTGTAGATTATTAAGTTCTATATTCAGATTTTGAATAGTTGCTGTTTGCTCTACTATTCTGGATTTGATAGACTTCTCATTACCTTCAATATTAAACATATTGGAATGCAGCGATGTTTCATGAAGTTTTTCGATAGTTATTTTTTCTAAATTTTCTAAAGCTTCAGCAAGCTTGGCGCGAGAATCTTCAAAACTCTTTTCTGAATTTGTTTTAGACATTATTTAGCTACGATAATCTTTATTAATTTTGATATATTCTTCGTTCAAATCACAAGCCCAAATTGTTGCTTTAGTGTCTTCTTGGCAAACCTTAATGCCAAGATCAACGGTGATTTTTACTTCAGAATTTTTTAGATATTCGTGAACAATTTTTTCTTCATATTCTGGATGTTTGGCGCCATCTTTGGTTAATTGATATTTGCCAATTTTTACTATTAATTTTTCTGGCGAAGTTTCTGGGCAAGATTTTCCGACTGCCATTACAATGCGTCCCCAATTAGGATCACAGCCCGCAATTGCGGTTTTTACAAGAGGAGAATTGCCAATTGATAAAGCCACATCTTTGGCTTGTTTTTTATTTTCTGAACCTTGCACGGTAATCTCAATTAGCTTTTTCGCACCTTCTCCATCAACCACAATCATCTTTGCTAAATCAAGCATTACTGCTTTTAAAGTCTTTTTAAAATCTTCTAAAGCGTCATCAAATGGATTTTCAATTAAAGCTTGATTAGATTCTTTGGTGGCGAAAAGTAAAACGGTGTCGTTGGTTGATTGGTCTGAATCTACTGTGATTGAATTGAAGGTGTCTTCAGTTATTTCTCTAAGAATTACAGATAAAGCAGCTGAAGAAATATTGGCATCACAAAAAATATAACCAAGCATAGTTGCCATATTTGGAGCAATCATTCCAGAGCCTTTAGCAAAACCAGTTATGATAATTTTTTTATCAAGAATTTTGCAGGTTTTTGAAACTAATTTTTCTTTAGTGTCAGTGGTCATTATGGCTTTTGCAGCTTTGTGCCAAGAGGCTGAATCGTCTTGTAAATTTTTAACTAAATTTGGAATTGCTGAAGTGATTAATTCGTAGTTTAGTGTTTCTCCAATAACTCCAGTGGAAGAGATGAAGACTTGTGAATTTTTGCAAGGTAAAGTTTCTGATATTTTTTCAGCTGTTTTTAAAACCACTTCTTCGCCATGCTTTCCAGTGAAAGCATTGGCATTTCCAGCATTTACAATTAAGGCTTTAGCGCTGCCATGTTTGATGTTATTTTTACACCAAGTTACAGGTGCGGCAGGCATCGAAGAGCTGGTAAAAACGCCAGCTACATTTGCTTCATTTTCAAAAGATATTAGAAGTAAGTCATCGCGGTTTTTATATTTTATGCCGCAATTTGTGGTGGCAATTTTTACGCCTTTGACTGAGATCATTTTTGTTTAATTTATGTTTTTGAGTGTGCGAGCTACCTCCCCTAACCCCTCCTTAACAAGGAGGGGGACTAAAAGCAATTCCTCCTTAACAAGGAGGGGCTAAAAGCAATTCCCCTCCTTGTTAAGGAGGGGTTAGGGGAGGTAGCTGACGCAAATTCTGATTTAATTTATTTCCCTAGCAAATTCTGCAACTTTTCTCAAAGCAGAATTACAGATTTCCACATCTGATTTATTAGCAGAAAAATTTTCGTCAATATCTTTTACAAAAGCTGATCCAACAACAATTCCATCAGCGCCAATTTTGGCAAATTCTCCCGCTTGTTTTGGCTCTTTAATGCCAAAGCCAATTACAACAGGCAAGCTAGAATTGCGACGAACTTTTTGTAAATTTATTTTATTATCTTCCAAATTTGCCAATTTGGTTCCAGTAATTCCAAGCATTGAAATCAAATATAAAAATCCACTGGCAGCGGCAGAGATTTTTTGAATTCTTTTTTCATCAGTTGTTGGCGCAATTAATTGAATTAAATCAATGTTAGAATTTTTAATTGTAGTAAAAATTTCTGAATTTTCTTCAACGGGTAAGTCAACAATTAAAACGCCATCAACTCCGCAAGATTCAGCTTCTTCAGTAAATTTATTAATACCAAATTTAAAAATTGGATTGTAATAGCTCATTAAAATTATTGGAGTTTTAGCGTTGGTTTTTCTGAATTCTTCAACCATCAATAAAGTTTTTTTCAAGCTTGCGCCATTTTTAATAGCGCGTTTAGAGGCATTTTCAATTATTGGTCCATCACCCGCAGGGTCAAGAAATGGAATGCCAAGCTCAATAATATCAACCCCATTTTTTGGTAAGTTTTTTAAAATATTAAGAGATGTTTCATAATTTGGATCTCCAGCGCAGATATAAGCAACAAAAGCGCTCTTGCCGTTTAATTCTAAAAATTTGTTAGCAATTCTTTTCATAAATTTACTCCTAATACTGCGGCAACTGTGAAAATGTCTTTATCACCGCGACCAGATAAGTTAACAATAATAGTTTGATCTTTGGTCATTTTAGCCGCTAATTTACAGGCGTAAGAAATACCATGAGATGATTCAAGGGCGGGAATAATCCCTTCAGTTTTACATAAAAGTTGAAAGTATTCAAGAGCTTCAACATCAGTTGCACTTACATATTCAACGCGACCTAACTCATGTAAATAAGCATGTTCAGGTCCAATTCCAGGGTAATCTAAACCAGCGGAAATTGAATGGGCATCTTGAATTTGTCCATCTGTATCTTGTAAAAAATAAGTTTTATTGCCATGCAAAACTGCCACAGAACCTTTAGCAATGGATGCTGAATGCTCTTCACTATTCAAGCCTTTCCCCGCAGCTTCCACGCCATACATTTTTACTGTTTTGTCGTCAATGAACGGATAAAATAAACCAATTGAATTTGAGCCTCCACCAATACATGCAACAAGAGCATCTGGCAATTTTCCTTCAACTTGTAAATGTTGCTCTCTGGCTTCTTTACCAATTATTGAATGAAAGTCGCGAACCATCATTGGATAAGGGTGTGGACCAGTTACTGTTCCAAGTAAATAGTAGGTATCTTTAGCGTTGCTAATCCAATCACGCATTGCTTCATTAATGGCATTTTTCAAACTTTTTGAACCTGATTCAACTGGAATAACTTCCGCCCCCAAAAGCTTCATACGAAAGACATTAGGCTTTTGTCTTTCTACATCTTTTGCGCCCATGTAAATGGTGCATGGAATTGAAAAAAGTGCGCAAACTGTGGCGGTGGCAACTCCATGTTGACCAGCTCCTGTTTCAGCAATGATGCGTTTTTTACCCATTTTTTTAGCAAGTAAAATTTGCCCAATGCAGTTATTTATTTTGTGAGATCCAGTGTGATTCAGCTCATCTCTTTTAAAATAAATTCTCGCACCACCAACTTGCGCAGTAAGTCTTTCGGCCAAATAAAGTGGGCTGGGGCGACCGACATAGTGTTGTAAATAATAAGCAAATTCTTTTTGAAACTCAGGGTTTTCTTTAATTTTTTTATAAGCTTCTTCAAGCTCTAAAACTGCTGGCATTAAGGTTTCAGCAACAAATTGCCCACCAAACTGCCCAAATTTTCCGTGAGAATCGGGTTGGTTATAAGTCATTATTTTTGATTAATGGAGTTATGATATGTGAAGGCGTGGAGCCTAAATTTGGTGAAGGAAATTAGCAAATAAATTTTTGTCTACTTAGGTAAATTATCCGTCTCAATCTCTGAAGCGATTGATCCACCTCTTTTTCAAAGAGGGTGGATCAAATGCGCAGAATTTGAGACGAGTAATACCAATTACCATCTTTAATTAACTTTTTATGCTTCATCTTTTTGGTCTAAAATTTAGAATAAAAACCTTATGTACATCTATGTACATGTGGCTTTTCTTCTAAATTTTATCCTCAAAAATATTTCGCCTAAAAAGTTAATTAAAGATGGGAATTGGTATAATTTATGTGTCAAAAAAATATCTCTAAAAAATCTCACATTTTCCCAAATTTCTAATTGACATAAAAGCATATTTCCCTAACTTTCCCATAAATTTCCGATTTTTTCCATAAAATCCCAAATTTTCCCACTTGTATCGTGAAAAAGCGTTACAGAAATAATAATTATTTAGGGCAAGAAAGCAGCAATGGCACTATTTCTCTCAACATTTATAAATAAAATTGACAGCAAGGGCAGAGTTTCTGTTCCGGCTCAATTTCGCCAATCTCTAAATAATTTAGCTCTAAATAACAAAGATTTTTCAGGCATCGTAATTTACGAATCATTTGTAAATGACTGTATCGAAGGCTGTGACATTGATCGCATCAAACTTTTATCTGAATCAATCGACAATCTCGATCCATTTTCCGAAGAAAGAGATTCGTTCGCTACAACAATTCTTGGTGGTGCCATCCAAATCTCTCTTGATTCTGATGGGCGCGTAATTTTACCAGAAGCTCTGCTTAAAAAAGTTAAAATAAAAGACAAAGTGGTTTTTGTTGGAAAAGGTCCAACTTTTGAAATATGGCAGCCAGAAAAATTTGAGATATATGCTTCAAAAGCCAAAGAAAGTGCTAAAGAAAAACGCAGCTTGCTGCATTTGAAATAGAGAGGGCGAATGAAAAAAAATAGCTCAAAAATAGATAATTCTAAATTTCATAAATCAGTTTTACTTAATGAAGTAATTATGCATTTAGCTCCTAAAAATGGTGAAACTTATCTTGATGCAACTTTTGGTGCGGGTGGATATTCTTTGGCCATTTTAGAAAGTGCAAAATGTCATGTTTACGGAGTCGATCGCGATGAATCTGCTAAAAAATTTGCCGCTCAATTAGAAAAAAAATTTCCCAAAAACTTTACTTTTTTATCAGGAAAATTCTCTGAAAGCCAAAGTCTTTTAGCTGAAAAAGGTGTTGAAAAGGTTGACGCCATGATCTTTGATCTTGGTGTTTCTTCAATGCAATTTGATGAAATGGAGCGCGGATTTTCTTTTGATTCTGAAGCGAAATTAGATATGAGAATGGATCAAAAAAATCCTTTCAGCGCCTTTGAAGCTGTAAACGAGATGAAGGAAGAAGATTTAAGAAAAATTATCAAAGAATTTGGTGAAGAGCCAAAAGCAAAATTGATTGCTAAAAAAATTGTTCAAGAAAGAAAAATCAAGCCAATTACCAGCTGTAAAGAATTAGCTGACATTGTTAGATCGTTATATTACGGCTATTCCAAAACAGATCCTGCCACCAGAACTTTTCAGGCATTTCGTATTTTTGTAAATCAAGAATTAGAAGAATTAAAACGGGCTTTAGAAGCTTCAATTTCACTGCTTAAAGTTGGTGGCAGATTGATTGTGGTGTCATTTCATTCTTTGGAAGATTCGATTGTTAAAAGTTTTTTGAAAAAAGAAGCGGGTTTGGATCAAGAAAGGTCAAGATATGTGCCGCTTAACTTGGATGTGGCAAAAGTTAATTTTCGTATTTTAAGTAAGTCGGCAATTCAACCTTCAGTGGAAGAATTGAAAGAAAATAATCGTGCGCGATCTTCAAAAATGAGGGTGGCGGTTCGGGTTTGATTTTTTTGAGAATATGAGGTTGTGATTAGCGGCACTAACTCTTCAGGGATTGCTTACACCGAATGCCTTAATCTACCGCCCCTAACCCCTCCTTATCAAGGAGGGGGACTAAAAGCACTCCCCTCCTTTATGTGAGGACTGGGGCTTACAGTATTCCCCTCCTTGATAAGGAGGGGTTAGGGGCGGTAGAACAGATTTTAAGATTTAGTAAAAATTTAAAAAATAAAAAATATAAAAAATGAAAGAATTGTGGAGCTCAATTAACAAATTTTATTTCAGCAACATCATGTTAGTTGCAACAATTTTTTGTAGCATAATTATCATGTTTACTGTGCAATTCAAAGTAGAGGCTTTGCAAGATGAAATGAGTCAGGCTGAAAGCGACATTGTTGAATATGAAGATAAAATAAAATTATTGGAAGTTGAGTGGGTTTATTTAACCAGACCAGAAAGACTAAGAACCCTTGCTAATATTTACCTCAAAGACAATGGCTATACTTTAGCCAGTCAAATCAAAGAAACTGAAAAATTAGAAAAATATTATTTAGCAATTTATCAAAATTCTGAAGCGGAAGAAGTGGCTGCTAATGCTGAAAATAAAGATCCACAACAAGTTTCGTTCTAAAATCTATTAACTTTTAACAATCAAATATATGGAAATTATTATAGCTATCGCCTCTATTCTGTTTGTAGCTGCGCTTATGGGAATTTATACGGTTCAACAACAAAGCGCTGTCGTCATTGAAAGATTTGGAAAGTTTCTGCGAATTTCTGAACCAGGATTGCATTTTTTAATTCCTTTTGTAGACAAGAAAGCTGGATCTGTAAGTTTAAGAGTTAATCAATTAGATGTAAAAATTGAAACTAAAACTGAAGATAATGTGTTTTTACATGCCTTGGTTTCAGTACAATTTTATGTTCATCCAGAAAAAGTTTATGAAGCATTTTATAAGTTAGAAGATCCTACTAAACAAATTACCTCATTTGTTTTTGATGTTGTTAGAGCAAGAGTACCTAAGATTAAACTAGATGATGTTTTTGAAAAGAAAGATGAAATTGCAATTGCGGTTAAAGAAGAATTAGAACATGTAATGAATGATTTTGGTTATGGAATTACTAAAACTTTAGTAACCGATATTGACCCTGATCACAAGGTAAAAGAAGCGATGAATGAAATTAATGCTGCCCAAAGAATGAGAGTTGTGGCTGGTGAAAAAGGTGAGGCAGAAAGAATTCTTGTGGTTAAAGCTGCTGAAGCAGATGCTCAAAGTAAGGCTTTACAAGGTAAAGGTATGGCAGATCAAAGAAAGGCAATTATTCTTGGCTTAAGAGAATCGGTGGTTGATTTTAGAGCATCTCTTCCAGGTGCAACTGAACAAGATATTTTGAACCTAGTTTTGATGACGCAATATTTTGATACTCTAAAAGATTTAGGACAATCTTCTAAAAGCAATACTATCATGGTTCCACATTCCCCGGGTGCGGTTGGAGATATTATGCAACAAATCACTAGTTCAATCGTTATGGCTGGTAAGGTTGAAGATAAGAGGGTGTAATTTTCAATATGAAAACTATGGCAAGACTGGATTTGTAATCCAGTCTTCATGTACATTTATTAATTAATTTTATTAAAAAATGCCAATTGAAGAAACTCTAACACGAATTGCCGCAGATGAAAATTTTCATGGAATAGCCAAGGTTTCTGGTCATTATGCAGTTTGCAACATAGAAGGAGTTTCTGATAAAACTCCTTTTCCAATTCATTCAGTTGGAAAAATTCTTAGCGGAGTTTTGATGATTGAGATGCTGGCGCAAGGCATTATCGAAGAATCTGATCTTACAAAAACAGGAATAAAACTTCCCCCAGAAATAGAAGAAAAATTAGCAACAAAACCTGCCGTGATGGAGCGCCTGTCACAAAAAACAATTCTACAAGCCATGCAGCATGAAGCTAATCTTGGCGATTATCTTGATAATTATTTGACTCATTTACGAGATGGTGGAGAGGTAAAAAAATCAATGACCGATATGTTTGGTTTTATTAGTGATAATTGGGATGGAAAAGAAAGATACAGCAATGATGGTTTGTTACTTGGTGGATCTGCTTTGCAGCAGCTTTATAATTCAAAAACTGATCAAAATTTAAGTTATGAAGAGATTCTAAATAAGTTGGTAATAGAGCCTTCTAAAACCAATATTTCCATGACCAGACCAAGCGACACCCATTATGGTGAAGAAGATCATCTTTCAAGATTTCCAGTCACTCCCGCAGGAGGGCATGCTGCCAGCACGGATGATTTGTTGAAGCTTGGAGAATATCTTTATGAAAGATGTCATGATGCAAGATTTATGGAAGGTGTTAAAAAATATGGTAAAGAATTTTATAAAGAGACGAGAAATAGAGTTGAACATGGTGGGGATATGGAAGGGTCAACATATGAAGGGAGAGGATCTTCTGTTGAATTTGGTGTTTCTTTAGATGATGGAAAAACCACAGTAATTTTAATGGATAGAGATGCGTCCGAAGCTGATAAAAAAGAGGGAAGGTTAAAGCAAACTTATGCTAGAGGTTTTTATCATGAGATCAGAGGTGCTTTGGAGGATGATAAAAAAGATGAGAAAAGCTCAGAAAGCTTCGTTAAAAGATTTGCTGGTGGAAAAAAATCAAAAGAATTTGAAGATTTAGGAGAGGCGAGAAAATCTTGGCAGGAAATAGTTTATGCTGACAGACCTAAAGACGATTCATTCACAAGATAGTTATATTTTTCTAGTAATGCATAACTTTTTTTGCCGCACTCACAAAAAAAGAGCTTCTGCTTTCATCGTGACTTTCCAAATATTTATCTAGTTTTCTTAAAAATTTTTCATCAACAGTAATATTGATTCTGGTTGCTTTTGACGGAATTTTTACTGGTATCACTAAAAAAATTTCAGATTTTTTATATTTTGCTTTTATTTCATCAAGACTTGAAGGGCTTGGAATTTCTTCTTTATCTTCAATCATGCCATCAATATGAAATTGTAAGGCTTCTTCTGCCATACTTTGTGCTTCATCTAAAGTTTTCCCCGCTGTAATGCAAGTTGGGAAATCTAGAAAAATTACTGCGTAATCAGATGATTTATCTTTTTTTATTACTGCTATGTAGTTTCTTTTTTCTTTTAACATGTTGCTCTTAATATTTTCTATTTATTCCAGCTTGTTTAAAAATACTGGACAATGTTCCCTTTGGAAAATCTCTGCTTGGATGTGTAACTGTAACGCGTCCTTTTTTAGACGGATGCTTATATTGTTGATGGCTTCCTTTTGTGCCAACTAATTGCCAGCCATCCTTTTTAAGGATCTTTATTATTTCTTTACTGTTCATGTGGGGAATGATCAATTGGTATAATAGTGTGTATTGTGCACACTATTATAAAATAGCAACAGCTTTCTGAGCAATATCTCTTCTCACAAATCCTTCTTTCCAATCAATTAAATCAACGGCTTTGTAAGCTTTTTCTCTGGCATCTTTAAATGAATTAGAACTGGCGATAATATTTAAAACTCTGCCGCCATTGGCTAAAATTTTTCCATCTTTTTTTATAGTGCCAGCGTGAAGAATTTTTATATCTGAGATTTTTTTTGCAGCTTCTAAATTTTTAATTTCGGTGCCTTTTTGATAGGCTTCAGGATAGCCGTTGGCGCACATTACAACGCAAACTAATTTCTTTTTTTCATCAAATTCAACTTTGATTTTATCTAAATTTCCATCAATTGCAGCTTCAATTAAATCAACAAAATCTGATTTAATTCTTGGTAAAATAACTTGAGTTTCAGGGTCACCAAATCTTGCGTTAAATTCTAAAAGTTTGGCACCATTTTTGCCAATCATTAAACCAGCAAATAAAATTCCCACAAACGGGCAGCCCTCATTTTCAAGGCCTTGCAAAGTTGGTTTGATGATGGTTTCAATAATTGTTTCTTCCATTTTTTTATCAATGAAAGGTGAGGGTGCGAAAGTGCCCATGCCGCCTGTATTTGGACCTGTTTCATTTTCACCAACTTTTTTATGATCATGGGCAAAGCCAAGTGGAATAAAATTTTTACCATCGCAAATCAGGAAATAACTGGCTTCAAAGCCATCTAAAAATTCTTCGATGATTATTTCTTTGCCAGCATCGCCAAATTTTCCAGATAATATTTCGCTAATTGCTTCCTCAGCTTCTGGTAAATCTTGCGCAATGATTACACCCTTACCAGCAGCCAATCCATCAGCTTTAATCACGCAAGGAAATCCTAATTTTTCAGCAAATTTTACAGCTTTTTCTTTTTCAAAAAACACTTCATAAGCCGCGGTAGGAACTGCATTATCAATAGCGATTTTTTTCATGAAAATTTTAGAGCCTTCTAATTGAGCGGCTTTTTTAGAAGGTCCAAAAGCGCGAATTCCAACTTTTTGCAAAGCATCAACAAGACCTTCAACCAAAGGTTGCTCTGGGCCAACAAAAACAAAATCAATTTTTTCTTTTTGACAAAATTCAATAATTTTTTGAGAATCAGTAATACCAATATTATTTACAATTTCTGCAATTTCGCTAATTCCAGCATTTCCCGGTAAAGCAAAAAGCTTTTCGATTTGCGACGATTTTTTAAACTGTTCGCAAACGGCATGCTCTCTGCCTCCAGAGCCAATTACTAAAATTTTTTTCATATTTTTTTAAATTTAGGGTTTTTCATGCTTGATTTTGCTCGTGTCAAAGCTAACTTTCTACAAATAATAGAAGACAACCTTTAAAAAATCTATAAATTCAATTTTTTTAAAAATGACACTTAAAGAACATACCGTAAAATCTTATGACAAAGATTTGCAATCAATTTCAGGAACACTGGATGAAATGATGCATTTAGTGGTAATGTCAATTGATATGGTTTCTGAGATGATTAAGCATAGTGAAGATTCTCTAATCAAAGGTGATTTCCTAGAAAAAATTATCACTCACGATTACAAAATTAATACTTTAGATTTTTTAATTGAAAGAAAAGTTACCACCATGTTAGCGCTTCGTCAGCCTATGGCTGTTGATTTGCGTTACATTGTTTCAGCTTTAAAAGTTTCATCAAATTTGGAAAGAGTTGGTGATCAAGCCAAAAGTATTATTAAAAAAATTGATCGCATTGGTGCTGAAGCTTTTGAAGCTAAGGTTAAAAGTTCAATGTTAGAGATGGTTGAGCTTTCAAAGAAAATGGTTCATGATTCAATTATTGCTTTCAATGACCAAGATTTTCGTTTAGCTGAAGAGGTTTTAACCAGAGATGATCAGATTGATAGAATTTACAGCGGTTTATTTATGATTTTGGAAAGTGATAGTTTTAGCAAAAGTCAAGCTGAAAGAATAATTAATATTTTATTCATTGCTAAAAGTTTTGAACGACTTGCAGATCACTCAACTAACATTGCTGACATTGCTAAATATGTTATAACAGGAGAGTCGAAGTAATGTCGGACAGCTTCTTAGAAACTCGCGAAGAAAAAAGAGAAAATGGACAAATTGCCAAACTAGATAATAAAGATTTAAAAGGTTTTGCGCAATCTTCCCCCAAAGAAACAATGCAGCGCAAGCCAGATTGGATAAGGGTTAAAGCGCCACAATCAAAAGGTTATTTTGAAACTAAAGAGTTATTAAATAAGCATAAATTACCAACAGTTTGTGAAGAGGCGGCCTGCCCAAACATTGGAGAATGCTGGGCGCAAAAGCATGCAACGGTGATGATTTTAGGTTCAGTTTGCACCAGAGCTTGTTCATTTTGTAATATTGAAACTGGTAAACCTGATTTGGTTAATCCGCATGAACCTTACAATGTGGCGCAAGTTGCCAAGGTTTCTGGTTTAAAACATATTGTTATTACTTCAGTTGATCGTGATGATTTGGAAGATGGTGGTGCGAATCAATTTATTCAATGTATTGAGCAAATTCGTATTCAATCGCCTAAAACAACAATTGAAATTTTAACGCCAGATTTTTTGAGAAAAGATGGTGCTGTTGAAAAAGTTGTATCAGCAAAGCCTGATGTGTTTAACCACAATATTGAAACCGTTCCCGGGCTTTACGCTACAATCCGCCCAGGTGCGAGGTATTTCCATTCTTTATGGCTTTTGAAAAGAGTGAAAGAGATTGATCCAACAATGTTTACTAAATCTGGTTTGATGGTTGGTCTTGGTGAAACTAAAGAACAGGTTTTGCAAGTTATGGATGATATGAGGTCAGCAGATGTTGATTTTCTAACCATCGGACAATATCTCCGCCCCACAGTTCGCCACGCTCCAGTTGATCGTTATGTTCATCCTGATGAATTTGATTTCTACAAAAAAGCTGCTTATAATAAAGGGTTTTTGATGGTTTCTTCAAGCCCGTTGACTAGGTCTTCCTATCATGCTGGAGATGATTTTGCTAAGATGCGGGATGAGAGAGTTAGAAGGTTGGGAAGTAAATAATAAAAGTTAAATAATCAACCGTCCGACTGCTATCGCAGTCATCCACCCTCTTTTTCAAAGAGGGCTAAAAAGAGGGTGGATCAATTGCGTTAGAGATTGAGACGGATGATTTAACTTTTATTTTTATTCCCCAAAATATCTTTTCCCAACTTCTCTAAAATATCCGCCAAACCTGGGTCGGTCACATCTTTTATCTGAGCATTCAATTTTTCTTGCTGTTCTTTTGGTAATTTTATTTCTTCTTTGATTCTATTTTTTAGTTGCTTTGGTTCTTGTTTGATGATGATTTTTGTTATTGCTTTGTAGCCATAAAGAGTGGCGATTTTTTCTAATAAAAATTCGGAGCTATTTTCTAAATAAAAACCAACAGAAGAGTTGTAAACCGCGATGGTGAGTTTGGCGCTTTTTTGAGATTTGTCGAAATTAATAGATTTAGGATAACAAAAATCAGCATATTTTTTTCCAATAATTTCATGCCAGTTTTTTACTAAATTATTGATGATGATAAATTCTTTTTTACTGCCAGCAAATATCGGTTTTAGAAGGTTGGAGATTTTTTGATCAATTGATTGTAAGCCGTAAGATTTAGAACCTGTCATAAGTCTTTTTTAACCTCATATTTAGCCCTGTTTTTGCTTATTTTTTAACAAAATTACTCCAAGTATATCCAGATACTCGTCATAATTTTATTAAAAAAACGCTAAAAACATGTCAAAATCTGAGCTTAAAAAAGACTTATGACAGGTTCTTAGACATTTGATAAAATTCTAGTTTTTCTAATTAAAAAATTAGGAAATTTTTTGGTGAGATTTTTTTGAGCGATTTCTAATTCAGTCTCATTGTTAAAAATTGCAAAGCAAGTTGATCCACTTCCTGACATTTTGGCTATTTCTGCGCCAGCATTTTTCATTTCATTTAAAATTTCACCAATAATTGGAGCAGATGATATTGCTGGTTTGGTGAGGTCGTTTGGTAAGTTTTTAATCAATTCTAAAACATCTGTTTTTTGTAAATCATCATTGGAAATTTCTGTTGAAAAATTTTGATCAAATTTATTGAAAACTTCTTTAGTGGAAAGATTGATTTGGGGATTAATTAATAAAATTGTAATTGCGGGGAATTTAGAAAAATTTTCAATTAATTCGCCGCGACCTTTGATAATTGAAGCTTTATTTTCAAAGAAAAAAGCAATATCAGAGCCAAAATTTAGTGAGATTTTTTGTAATTCTGTTTTTGAAAGATTTAGTGAACAAATTTCATTTAAGGCTTTCATAAAAGAAGCGGCATTAGAAGATCCTCCACCAAGCCCTGCGCCAACCGGAATGTTTTTGGTTATTTTGATGTGAAGGTTTTTTGAAATGTTAAATTCGTTGTCGAAGAAGTTAAAAATTTTGGTGAAGAGGTTGTTTTGAGGGTCGATGAATTCAGCAAATTCGCCAGTGATTTCTAATTTAAATTCATCGTTTTTTTTAACTTCCAATTCATCAAATAAATCAAGAAAAGCAAATAGCGATTCCAATTTATGATAGCCATCAGATCTTTTGCCAAGTAGTTTTAGAAATAAATTAATCTTGGCAGGGCAGATGGTTTGGAACATTATTTTATGTAATTAGGCACAATCTCTTCAACTGATTTTGGGTAGATGTTGAAATCTTTTTTAAAGCTATTTTCGCTTAAAATATTGTCAGTTTTTAGCAGCTCAACTTGATCTTTGGTAAGAATTTTTTTAGTAAAAATTTCTAAAACAAATGCTAATAATTTAGCTTGATAAAATGGTAAATTATTAAAATGAATTTCTTTGCTGCAGTAGCTTCCAACAAATTCCATCAAGCTTTTGAAACTGTATATCTTGTCGCCACCAATTTCGTAAATTTTGCCTTGATAAAATTTATTTGAAATGGATTTGCAAATTATGTCAGTTAAATCTCCAACATAAATTGGCTGAAATTTGGTTTTTCCATCATTTATTAAAGGCAAAAATGGCGTGAATTTAAGCATTTTAGCAAACTTGTTGAAGAAATTATCTTCTTCACCAAAAATAATTGAAGGGCGCAGAATTGTTGCTTTTGGGAAGTTTTTAGAGACTAATTTTTCTGCTTCTAATTTGCTTTTGGCATATTTTGAATTTACAGCTTTTTCAATTGCTAAAGCTGATAAATGAACAAAATATTCTACATTAAGTTCTTGGCATTTTTCAGCAATTTTTCCAGATAATTCGCTGTGATATTTTTTGAAATTCCCTTTCTTTTCTTCAGCTAAAAGACCAACTAAATTTACTACAGCAAAGCTGTTGAGTAAAATTTCGTCAAGATTGGTGAAGTTCTGATAATTCCATTCTTGTAATGATAAAAAATCTGGACCAGCGAATGTTTTTAGAAATGCTGATTTCTCTTGATCTCGGGTAATAATTTTTACACGAAAATTTTTCTTAAGTAATTTTCTAATTAAGTTTCTGCCGACAAAGCCTGAGCCGCCAAATATTACTACTGTTTTCATATTTTTATAAAAAGTTAAATCTAGCTATCTCACCTTACCATCCTTACTCCTTAATTTGTCATCCCAGCGAAGGCTTGGGATGAAAAGGTGGAGAGGTGATGACAAAGCGAGGGTTTAATTGGTTGATAAAGCAACTGCGTAATTAAGGTTACCTCTTCTGATAAATAAAAAGATTTTTTTGGTGGATTTTTTGCTTTCTTCGATAATTTTTTTGAGATCAGAAATTGAGTTTAGAGGAATTTGATTGGCAGATAAAACAATGTCGCCAAGCATAATGCCTTTTTCAGCGGCCTCGGATTTCAAAGTAAGATCAACAATCATTAAGCCTTTTAGAGTTGTATCAAGATTTTTATCTTTTTTAAGTTTTTCACCAATCTCAACTAAGCCAATTTCTAAAATGCGATCTGTAGGCTTCAATAATTGTTTTTTGCCTAAAGTTTTATTGATGGGTTTTTTAATTTCTTCATCTTTTAATTTGGCAACTTTAATGTCTAAAACCTTGATTTTATTGCGACGCAGAATTGTAATTTTAGATATTTTTCCAACAGGAGTTTTAGCAACTATTTTTGGTAAAATTTTCATATCAGAAACTTCCTGATTATCAAATTTAATGATAATGTCAGATGGTAAAATTCCTGCTTTGTCTGCTGGGCCACCAAGAGCAACTTCTGTAACAAAGGCGCCTTTGGTTTTTGTCATTTTCATTGACTGAGCAATTTCATCAGAAATGTCTTGAACTGAAACTCCAAGCCAGCCTCGACTAACTTCTCCAAACTCTCTAAGCTGTTTTATAACTTGTGAAATTGTTGAAGATGGTGTGGCAAAACCAATGCCAACATTGCCACCAGATGGTGAGAAAAGTGCTGCACTAATGCCAATCACTTCTCCATCTAAATTGAACATTGGACCGCCAGAGTTACCTTTATTTATTGCGGCATCAGTTTGAATAAAATCGTCAGATTGTCCATTAGTTACATCGCGGCTTCTTGCAGAAATAATGCCTACAGAGACTGATCCACCAAGCCCGTAAGGATTTCCGATAACAATAATCCAATCACCAATTCTTGATTTTGTGGAGTCGCCAAATTTGACAAATTTTAATTCTTTTGTTGGATTTATTTTTAACAAAGCTAAGTCAGTTTTTTTATCAACTCCAATTACTTTTGCCTTATATTTTGATCCATCATTAAGCGAGATGGCGATTTCTTCGGAATCTTCAACTACATGATTATTGGTAACGATAAAACCATCTTTTGAGATTATAAATCCCGAGCCAATTGCAGAGGTTTTTTTCTTTTTATTGTCTAATTGGTTTTTGAAATCTTCGAATTGGTCTTGAAATGATGAATCTGATGAAACCTGTGGTCCACTGCTTCTGGTTGGATCTGTTGAGATATTCACTACTGCTGGTAATAATTCTTCAACAATATCAGCAAAACCAGTTGCTGTAACTTGCCTTGGTGCAATGTTAAGATTTAATGGTGGAGCTGCTAATAGCTCACTAGTAGGGCTTGTGAGAAGCAATAAATAGCAGCTAAAAAATAAAACTTTCTTCATAAAGTCTTATCTTATATTGCCAAAATATTTGAAGAATTCGCTATCTGGTGAAATAATCATTTTAGTTCTATCGCCTTTAAGTGAGGTTTCGTAGGCATTCATCGAGCGATAAAAATCAGCGAATTCTGGATCTTTGCCATAAGCATCAGCGTAGATTTTAGTAGATTGAGCTTCGCCATTACCTCTGGTTAAGTCAGCGTTTTTCTTGGCTTCAGCCACGATAATAGTTTTTTCTTTATCAGCTTCAGCGCGAATTTTTTGCGCCTCTTCTGCACCTTTAGCTCTGATTTCACGAGCTTCTTTTTCGCGTTCAGTTTGCATACGGGCAAAAATTGCTTCGCTATTTTCTTTTGGCAAATCTGCTCTCATTATTCTAACATCAACTATTTTTACCCCAAAAATTTCTGATTCTTTGCTAACAACATTTTTGATTTTTGTCATAATATTAACGCGATCAGCGGTTAGAAGCTCATTAAGCGTAACCTCGCCAATAACTTGTCTTAGGCTTGAATCTAGAATTGCTGAAAGCTTATTTTCAAGGCCATTAAAATTATTTACCGTGGTATAAAATTTTAGAGGATCAATAATTTGATATTTGGTGAAAGCGTTGATGATTAAGCGTTTTTGGTCAGAGGCAATAACTTCTTGTTCAGCAATTGCTAAATCGATAATTCTTTTATCGAAGAAGATAGTGTTTTGTAAGAAGGGTAATTTTAACTTAATTCCAGGAGAGTCAATTACGCGCTTTGGTTCGCCAAATTGCAGGACTAAAACTTGCTGTCTTTGTTCAACTGTAAAAAATGTACTGCTTAACAGAAGCAATGTGACAGAGGCGGCTATTATGATTTGAATGATTCTTTTTTCGTTCATAAAATTATTTTTTGTGTTATTTAATTACTCACTCACCATCATTTTCATCCTGAGCGAAGTGAAGGATCTCTTGCTGCTTAAGAGATCCTTCACTTCGCTCAGGATGACGGCTATTACTGCTTAGCTGGAATCGGTGTTTGTTTCGGTATATCATTTAATGGAAAATATGGCATTACACCAGCTTTAGAGGTGTTTTTATCAATAAAAACTTTATCCATATCACGATAAATTTTTTCCATAGTTTCAAGATACATACGCTTTTTGGTAACTTGTTTAGCTTTGGAATATTGATTATAAATCGATACAAATCTTCCTGCTTCACCTTGAGAGTTAGCAATTACTTCTTGGCGGAAAGCTTCGGCTTGTTGTTCCATTTCTGCGGCTAAACCTCTGGCGCGAGGAATAACATCATTAGCGTAAGATTGTGCTTGGTTAATTTCTTTTTCTTTATCAGCTTTGGCGGTTTGAACATCGCGGAAAGCATCAATTACTTGAGAAGGTGGATCAACTCTTCTTAATTGAACCAAGACAACTCTAACGCCAGCGCCGTAATAATCTAAAACCTGTTGTAATAAATCTTTAGTTTCTAATTCAATATTTTTCTTACCATCAGATAAAGCCGCGGCAATTGGTGTGCGAGCGATAACTTCACGCATTGTGCTTTCAGCAGTTTTGCGAATAGCACTATTTGGTTCGGCAATATTGAAAACGAAATTTTTAATATCAGCAATTTGCCATTGAACTTGAAATTCAATATCGACGATATTTTCATCTCCTGTAAGCATTAGACTTTCAGCTTCAAGGTTTCTAGTTTTGTTTTTATTAGAACTTGAGGCAAAACCGAATTCTTCAGTATTAACTATGGTAACACTTTTTTTGATAACTTTTCCGAAAGGGAAGGGAATGTGGTAATTTAAACCCGGAGTTTCAATGCTGTAGAATTTTCCGAAATAAAGAACAACGGCATTTTCATCAGAATCAACTTTATAAACTCCGCTGGAAAGCCAAAGAAATACCAAACCAAGAACAACAAGTCCAATTATTGATTTGGGAGTTTGGTCTGGAGATCTGTTGAAGATATTTTTATTATTATTTCCTGAGCCGCCTGAACCGTTACCTAAAAAGTCTTTGAAGAATTTCTTGGCTTTTGCAAAAAAATCATCAGAAATTTGACTAGGCTTTCTGTTATTGCCTGATCTATAATCTGATTTGGGATTTTTTGGTTTTGCAGAACCGTCATTATTTTGACCGCTGCCAGATTGGTTTCCACCACTTTGACCGCTGTCGCCTTGATTTCCCCAAGGACCTTGAAAGGCAAAATTTTTAAGGTTTTTTAGGCCAAGTAATTTTGTTGTCATATTGATTTTTTATCTGATTAATGTTTGGGATCATTAAATTGTAGTTACCGTCTGTTCGTTTTACAATTAAAATTTTATAAAAATGAAAGAAATAATCTTAGAAACTTTAAAAAAAATACCGCTTCAAGAATTTGGAGCAAAGGATGTAAATTTATCTGATGCAGAAATTATTCAAGGAATAGTTGAAAAGTCTGGAAATATAGGCTTTGCCATTAATATTGGTGCTTTGGGAATTGATCAAAAACAAGGTGAAAAGCTGATAAAATTATGTGAAGAATTTATTAGAAAAGAGATTGAGGTGGGTAAAATTACTATTGTTCTTACCTCTCACGCTGTTGGATCTAAAAGCCAATCCGTTGCAATGCCTGCAAAACAAGAGCAAAATATATCGCAAATTTCACCAGTAATTGGAGTTAAAAAAATTATCGCAATTGCTTCAGCCAAAGGTGGAGTTGGTAAATCAACCATTGCCTGCAATTTAGCTTTAAGTTTTAAGCAACAAGGTCTTAGTGTTGCGTTGGTTGACGCTGATATTTACGGGCCTTCAATTCCGCATTTAATGAATTTGAAAGGTAAGCCAGAAACTAAAGATGGATTGATGTTGCCACTTGTTGCTCATGGCGTTAAATGTATTTCTGTAGGTTCTTTAATTGATGAAAATTCAGCTGGCGTGTGGCGCGGTCCTATGATTACTAAAATTCTTTATCAGTTGATTCGTAGTGTGAATTGGTGTAGTGATGGTAAAGAAGTTGATGTCATGGTGATTGACATGCCACCAGGAACTGGAGATGTTTATTTAAGCCTTGCTGAAAAATTCCCACTGCATGGTGTGGTGATTGTTTCAACGCCACAAAGCCTCTCGGTAATTGATGTGGTGAAATCAATTGATTGTTTTGAAAAATTAAAAATTCCAATTTTAGGGTTAATTCAAAATATGTCTTATCTACAAATTGGCGATGAGAAAAAGTATATTTTTGGCAAAGATGGGGCGAAAAATTTAGCTAAAAAAATGCGAATTAATTTTTTAGGTGAAATTCCAATTGAGCAGCAAATATCTGATTCTACTGAAGATTCTGTGCCTTTTATTGTTAAAAATTCAAATTCTGAAATTGCTGTTAATTTTAGTAAAATAACAAAATTGATTAAGGATATTTAGTGAAAAATATGAATTTTAGTTTCACTAATTTACTTCAATTTCTAACCACAACCCTAACCCTAACTCTATTCATTCCAAGCTAACGCAGCAGCTCCCTTCGATACCACAATGTGCAACATAACCAACATTGTAACAGGAAATGCCGGAAAAGCCTTCGCAGCCTTTGCAGTAATCTCTCTTGGTGTAGGGTTTTTTAGTGGAAAAATTTCTTTAGGATTATTAGTAGCAAGTTCAATTGGTATCTCTTCAATTTTTGCAGCTCCATCTATGGTTTCTTTATTATCTGGTAAAGATGCTTATGAATGTGAAGAAGGTGTAACTTATATAACTGATTGTAGTGTGGATGGAATTTGTTATTCATGTCCTGCTGGTCATGTTGGTCCTTATTGTGTGTGTCCACCAGGTTTTACTGGACCAACTTGTTCAGAATGTAATATGGATGGATTTAGTTTAATAGATGGTGTCTGTAAACCAGATTGTAGCATTTCCCCCACAATTCCAGGAATAACTGATACTACAGTTCAAAATGGAACTAGCAGTCTAGAATGCAATGCTGAAAATTATACAGGATCAATAAACTATTCTTGTAACAATAATAACTTTTCTATCACAAGTGGAGCATGTGCTTGTGAAGGTAATCATGCTGGTGCGGGATGTTTGGGTTGTGCAGCGAGATATGAAGGTGAATATTGCGATGAATGTACTTCTGACTATACTCAATTAGCTGATGGAAGCTGCGCTGCGGATTGTTATGTTAATGGGAAAGCTGGAATAACAGATGGTACTTTAGTTCTTCCGCCTAGTGGGAGTTTGACCTGTATTTATGGTGGGACTATAAATTATAGCTGTGTTGGAGGCTCTTTTTCCAGTGCAGATAATTGTGTTATAAATAGTAGATGTTACCAAGGTGTCACGCATGGCACTATTCGTCCTACAGCCCCAGATGGACATGTTTGGGCTGGAGTTTCTTATGCTGAATATGGAGCGGTGTCAGGATGTGCTGCAAATAACAGCGCAGTATGTTCCGTTTCTCCTAGAAGCAGGGATGTTAAAAGTTTTATAAATACTCAATGCGCCGGAAGTAATTCATGCGGCATCTATGTCAGTGAACATATTATATCCCAAAATTCTGCATGTAATCCAAATCTAGGAGGTAATGCAAGCTCGAATAAGCTAAATTTTATATTATACTATTATTAATGTTTATGATCATGATGATGCTGATAAACCGCTAAAGAAGTTCTATTGCCAAAAAGCGATAAATATTCTGGATGTTGATTAATTGCTTCAGGTGAGCCGTGGCAACAAATGTGATGATTAACGCAAAAGACAAAATCAGTTTTTTGCATCACCATGTAAAGATCATGCGAAATCAATAAAATAGCACAATTTTGTGATTTTCTAATCTCGTCTAATATCTGATAAAATTCTTCCGTAGCGCTAATATCCATATATTGAGTTGGCTCATCAAGAACTAACAAATTTGGTTTATTAATTATTGAGCGCAAAAATAAAACTTTCTGCATTTGTCCGCCAGAAAGTTCGTGAATTTGTTTATTTAAAATTTGATCTAATTTTAGGCGAAGAATCAGGCTTTTAATGTAATCATCAAAAATTATTTTATGAGTTGATAATTTTAAAAAGTCGTCAACCGCCATAGGAATTGTTTTATCAATAAAAATTTTCTGAGGCATATAACCAATTTTTATTTTAGAATCTTTCTCAATTTTTCCAGAAGTTGGTTTTAAAACTCCAAGCAAAATGCGGGCAATTGAAGTTTTTCCACCGCCATTTGGTCCAATTAAAGTTGTGATTTCGCCTTTTCTTAAATTAAGTGAAATTTTACTAATGATTTGCTGGTCATTTATTTTAAGACTAATATTTTCAAGACTTGCTAAGTTCATTTAAAATTTTTTGTAATTAGTGATGAGATTTTTTTTCAAGTTTCTTTCGGCTTTTTTATTGGTAAGTAATATTGCTTTTGCTGATGAAATTGCAACTAGAAATCCCCAAACCTCCCGAAAACCAATCATTGTTACCTCGATAAATCCGATTTATCAAATAGCTCTGGCAATTACGCAAGATAAAATAAATACCGTTTTAATAATTAATCCAAGTTTTTCTGAACATGATTATCAGCTAAAAAAAACCGATGTGGAATCTGTTATTAAGGCTGATTTGATTTTTTATGTTAGTGATAATCTGGAAAATAACTTTTTGAAATTAATAACAAGCTATAATAAAAAAGATCAAGCTTTTGAATTGATTAAAATTAGTGATTTAAATATTTTACAAAAAAGAAATGATACAAAGAAAATTGATCCACATATTTGGTTAAATCCGGGAAATGGCTTGAAAATTGCTCAATTAATAACTCAAAAAATTTCAGAAATTGACCCTGTAAATTCCATAAAATATCAAAATAATTTAGAGAAATTTACTAAAGAAGTTTTGCTTACTAAAAAAGCAATTCAGATGCATTTTGAAGAAATTAAAAATACAAAAAATCAAGGATATATTTTTTACCATGATGGTTATCAATATTTTGAAGATTACTTTGATGTTAGACCGTTGAAGGTTGTATCATATAATCACAATAGTGAACTTACGGTTGGGGTGATGAAAGAAATTGATGCTTTGATAAAATCAAATCAGGTAAAATGCATTTTTGGAGAACCTCAAGATGAAAAAAATTCTGCAATGAAATTGGCAAAAAACTATAAAATAAAATTTTCCATTTTAGATTTAATAGGAACAAAAGAAAATTCTGATAAAAAAAGTAATGGATATTCAATATTATTAATGAACATGTCAGATGATATGGAGTCATGTCTTAAGAAATAAAATATAAAAAATTCATGAATTTCAGTCGCTCATTAAACTGCATTTTATTTCTAACCACAACCCTAACCCTAACTCTATTCCTAACATTCCAAGCTAACGCAGCAGCTCCCTTCGACACCACAATGTGCAACATAACCAACATTGTAACAGGAAAAGCCGGAAAAGCCTTCGCAGCCTTTGCAGTAATCTCTCTTGGTGTAGGGTTTTTTAGTGGAAAAATTTCTTTAGGATTATTAGTAGCAAGTTCAATTGGTATCTCTTCAATTTTTGCAGCTCCATCTA
>Ga0214919_10002306_pt1 | contig 30121 bp, 30 predicted proteins | sample LL1503_MetaG_FD_177994 | JGI IMG/M metagenome (GOLD analysis project Ga0214919, IMG submission 177994) | Freshwater microbial communities from Lake Lanier, Atlanta, Georgia, United States - LL-1503 | ecosystem: Environmental > Aquatic > Freshwater > Lake | place: USA: Georgia | collected... | reverse complement strand
AGATAATACAACTCTCTTCAGTTGGAAATTTTTTAAATAAACTTATTAAATTCATAAAGCTACTACTTTATATAGTATATATAGCTGTGTTATTTTAATTATCAAGTCTTAAAGTGTACCAATGCCATCTTTTATTTGCTGTAATGTTATTCTAGGGTAATGTCATACTATATTATAAAAATGTTACTATAGCAATGGATGGAATTTGAAAGTAAATTATGATAAAAAATGGCAAGTTCAAATATACAATTAATTTTAAGGAAAATAAGAATCTTTGTAAGTTTTATTAATAATAAATGTTTATATATATTGCAAATTGTAAAAAATATATTAATTATTTTTAAAATGAGTATAATATTATGCCAATAATTAAAAAATTTAATGGAATTTTACCAAAAATATCCCAAGCTTCATTTATTGCAGAAAATGTTGTAATTTCAGGAAATGTTGAAATTGAAGAAAAAACTAGTATTTGGTATAATTCTGTTTTACGTGGTGATGTTGAAAAAATTCGTATAGGAAGAAATACAAATATTCAAGATGGCAGTATTATTCATGTTACTCGTGCAAACCATATTGCAAATAAAACCGGAGATTGTGGAGGGCCCACAATTATTGGAAATAATGTAACTGTTGGACATGGGTGTGTAATTCATGCGTGTGAAATTTCAGATAATTGTTTTGTTGGAATGCAATCTTTACTTATGGACTTGTCTAAAATGGAAATTTTTTCAATGCTGGCAGCTGGAAGCCTTTTAACTCCTGGTAAAATTGTAAAAACTGGTGAACTTTGGGGCGGAAGACCGGCAAAATTTATGAGAACATTAAATCAAGAAGAAATTGACTATATTAAAACTTCTGCTGATAATTACTGGAAATTGGCAATAGAGTATAAAAATTAAAATAAAAAAACAACTAATAAATTATTTCTCTTGACAGTTGTGTAAAAATAATATATAATATATTTAGTTTTTTATTAAAGTTGTGAATAGTAATATTCATTTTCAGCAACAACAATCCAAGGGAGATGAAGCAGAAAAATATAATGTTGATCTTGAGTTGCAGCAACAATCCAAGGAAGAGGAGGAACAAAAGGCATCTTTAATTTCATTGAGCAAAAAAGAAACATCTACGCATGTAGATACTCTTCAAATGTTAGAAGATATGCAAAAACTACATACAGAAAAAGAGTTACTCTTAATAAAAAATGCAATATTAAAACATGATGAAAAAAATATTCCAAAAAATGATATTGTAAAGGATATAATTTCTATTTTATTTTCTACTGGCTTTGCAATGTCTAATACCATTATAGGTACACAAGGTGATGATGATAATCTTAACAACATAAAATTTTGTTTGACCACATTATGTAGTATGAATGCCCTACATCATACTATGCGATTATGTAAAAATTTAAAGAAATTCTTTAGTGTACAAAATATAGTAGCCAACAATCCTAACAATGTACAAAATGACAATCCACAGGAGTCAATCAAGTCACCAATTGATAGTGATAAATGTAAAAATTTGAATTCAAATTTAATGGCAAAAAATACAAAGTTAAAAGAGTATATTGAAATTTTTAAGAAAGAGGGAGAATTATTGCAATCAAATAAAGATGCCAGGGTGAAGGTTGATATCAGAAATAATATTTGCTACGATACATTTTACAGCTTATTTGCAACTTTATTTGCAGCATCTAACTTTATTAATTTAAGTAAAAAAGAAGATATAGTTGATAAAGTTGCATTAGGGGCGGTGGCTTCAGCATCTTCTGTGTATGTTGTAAAGAATATATATGAAATATATAAAAATATCCGTTATTCAGTGAGTGGCAATAAGCGTGGTGATGGAGGAAACATTATGAATGAAAATAATCAAGAAGAAATGCATAATCATGAACATTATGACAATCGTGAATTTAATGAAGGTAATCTTGTGGCTCCGATTGCTTTTCAACAACAACTTGACAATCAAAGAAATAATTCACAGAACCAACAATTGAGTTTATAAAATAAATCCACCACCAATAACCATTGTGGCATCATACATAACACAGGCTTGTCCTGCAGTTATGGCACGAGTTTTTTGCTTTAAAAATACTTCATATTCAGTATTTGATATTTTTTTAATAACAGCCTGAACCTCTGGCTTTAATGCACGAACTACAATATTGCATGTAAATTCATTCATTTTTTCATATTTATTACTTAAAAAATTTACTTCGTTAATTATAAATTTATCAGAAAAGAGTAAATCTTCTTTATCTACATATACTATATTATTTGACACATCAGTATTGATTACGTAAAGTGGAAATTCATTTCCACCAATTCCAATTCCCCTTCTTTGTCCACTTGTGTAAAATGCGGCACCATTGTGCTTTCCAATAATTTCACCAGTACTTTTTAAAATTATATTTCCTTGTTTTTTAAAACTTGCATCGTTTTTTGTTAAAAATTTTCCATAATCTCCATCTGGAATAAAGCAAATATCCTGACTTTCCTTTTTTTCACTTACCAAAACACCAAGCTCTCTTGCAATTTTTCTGGTTTGAATTTTTGTATATCCCCCTAATGGAAAAAGAGTCTTTGAAAATTGCTCTCTTGTGGTAGCAAAAAGAAAATAAGTTTGGTCTTTAGAGGTATCTATTGCTTTATGCATTTGAATTTCACCATTTTTTTCAATTCTCTGTGCATAGTGTCCGGTTGCTATATATTCAATTCCAAGATCATTTGCAACTTTTAACATATCTCTAAATTTCACACTTTGATTACATCTTACACATGGGATTGGTGTTTTTCCATTTTTATAATCATTAATAAATTCATCTATAACATCTTTTTTGAATTCAGATTGATAATTAATGACATAGTGCGGAATTCCTAAATTTGAACATACCATTTTAGCATCATGTGTATCTTTTGACCCACAGCATGTTTTTGTTTTTCCAATGCTTTCCTCTTGTTTGTAAAGTTGTAAAGTGACACCTATAACATTCCAACCATCTTTATGTAAAATAGCGGCTACAACTGAACTATCAACTCCTCCAGACATTCCAACCATCACACTTTTATTTTTTTTTAACTCAATTTGCATATTTTAGTGTATATTAAATGGTATATTTTTAATTATAATTTATAAAAAATATATATGTCAATTTTTATCATTTTTTGTATTAAAATGAATCATTTTTCTCTTTTAAAAACAACTCATGGTTTGATATATTTTATACTTTATGGAATATATAAACAACCAAAAAATGTATTAATTTTTTTTTAATAATAAAAAACTTCTTCTGTATATGGTTTTCTAAAAAGTCAAGTAAAATAAATATTAAAAAATTCATTGTTAATGTAAGTTTTTTATGATATACTGATGTATAAGTTTTTAATTAATTTTATATTAATTGAAAATAAATATAACTTTTTTTTGCTCTCTCTGTTTGCGAAATACTTATTTTTTAAATCACAAGAAATGGATTATTAATTGACAATTAAAAAACATCAATAATAATTCACCCAAAATAGGGGTGTGGCTCAATTGGTAGAGTGTCGGTCTCCAAAACCGGTGGTTGCAGGTTCGAGTCCTGTCGCCCCTGCCAAATTCATTCGTTCTTTAAATAATTAAAGGTATGTAGGTATGAAAGAATATTTGTTATTAAATAGAAGAATTCTCAAAATTAATGGGGAAAATATCTTAAATTTTCTTCAAGGTTTAATTACAAATGACGTTGACTTGTTAAAAACTAAAAACGCAATATATTCAGCCATGCTTACACCGAATGGGAGGTTTTTATATGATTTTTTTATATTAAATCATGAAAATGAAATTTTTATAGATATTGCAGATGTTTTTCAAGATGGCTTTATAGGCTCAATTAATAAATTCAAATTAAGGCAAAAAATTAACATAGAGTTAATGGAAAACTATACAATTATATCAAGTAATGATGTTAAAAATTATGCAATTTTATCATTTCAAGATATAAGAAATATTAATCTAGGTTTTAGAAATATTGTAAATTTTACACAATTGAAAAGCGAAAATTTTTCTACACCTGAAAAATATAATTCACTTTTAATAAACAATTTAATAGTAGATGGAAGATTTATTCCTATTGAAAAAGGTATAATTTTAGAGTATGGCTTTGAAAAATTAAATGGAGTAAGTTTTTCAAAGGGTTGCTATTTGGGCCAAGAGTTAATTACTAGAACCAAAAGAACTGGCGAAATTCGTAAAAAATTAATACTCTCAAAATATAATAAAGATGAGGACTTTATTACGCATGATGGTGAAAATGGAATTAAAATTGAAAGATTGAATTCATTGTAAAAAACACTTAATTGTATAAAAAAATATTTTACTATTTTAGTAAATACAAAGTATTAAAACATGATGAATAAAGATAAATTTCGTCTTTATTGAAAACAAGTGGTGCGTTAAAAACGCATTCTGGAATTTTAATCTCTTTTGTTATTTTACCTGAGTTGACGTCTATTAAAATTGCCTTTCCAAATGGAGAAACTAACATTATATCGTCATTTATAAAAATTGGTCCACGCCAATTTAATTTCATTTTATTATAACCTTTTCCATCGGATAAATATTTTGGTAGAACATGGGTATAAAAATTTTCAAGCTTAAAAGACCATTTTATTTGCCCACTTCCTACGTGAATACACACTAATTCGCTATTATTTGATATAAAATATATGAAATTTTTAGAATTTATAATTGCAGAATTTACTCCAATTGATTTTGAATCTAGCATTTTTCCATAATTTAACTCTATAACACCAAAAGGTCCATTCATGGAGCCAATAAAAAGCATATTATCAATTATAGCAGGCGAAAATAAATTTGAATCAAAAGAAAGCATCGTTTTGCCTATTGTATTTGAGAGATTTATACCTTGATCTAATTTGAAAGAAAAATATTCCAATCCGTTGGATTTGTTTAAAAAAGTTGCATTTCCATCTTTAGATACAAATATTACTAAATTTTGATAAATTTTTACACGAGTTGAATTTATTAATTTTTCAGAACTTCCAATATCTATATTTAATTTAGATTGAACGATATTCATCCAGATTTCATCGCCATTTTCAAGGTTAATTGCATATAAATTATTATTTTTTGATATTCCGTAGCCTATATTATTTTCAATTTCAAACCCCGCATAAAATGAATATTTTGCATTTTGTCTTTCCCAATTAATTTTATTATTTTGTAAATTTATTGAGGCTAAATATCCATTACTTCCAGAATAAATAATATTATTATTGTATAAAGTTAAGTTTGCGAAAATAAAGTTTTGTTTATTTTTTAATATAAAAATTTTCTTCTTCTTTTTTCCATTAAAAAGCCAAATATCTCCATTATTATCTAATATAACTATATTATCATTGTATTTTAAAAACACATTATCAAGATTTAAATATGAAAAATCACCATCACCAATTGAATACGAGTTCAGTACTTTAAAATTTCCATTGTATATATAATTTGAAGAATTTGAGTCGTATTTTGTTGTGTATTCTTGTGTTGTATTATTTAAATATACATTTTTAATGCTTTGAAGTTCTTTGTTTAAAAACAAGTTACTCTCATGGGAAAATACACTTTCTCTTTTATTTTTTGGTGGAATTTTGTCTTTGCAGGAATTTATACAAAATAATAATATGAATATAAATATTTTCATTAATCGATAAAATCAGATGCTATATAGTTTAATTCCTCAAATCTTTCCTGCGTGTAGGATTTATTTATCATATTTAATGAATAAATTTTCATTATATTTTTATAATATTCATCAAATTTACCCTCGGATAGAGTGCTTTCTAAAAGCAATTCTTGTGCAACTATATTGAATCTATTTTTTTTATTATTTGCAATTTTTTGAACATTATTTATATTTTTAACACCTTCATTATGTAATATTTGAATTGCCAAAATATTCATATCAATTACATCATTTATGTAATTTTGATTTGAAAAAGATTTTGAAAACTTTAAAACTTCAATTGCATCCTTATATTTTGTGTCTGATTTGTACAAAATATTTGCAACAATAAAGCTATTATTTGCACGCATTATTCCGCTAAATGGTTTTAAAAATTGCTCCTTTATATCTTGTAAGTTCATTGACATCGCGTTTGATAATCTATCTTGAACATAGTAGTATTCAATTATTTGTTGCTTTATTTTATGATTATTATAAACTTTAAAACAAAATAAAGTTATTAACGATATGAACACAATAAATAATGCTATTATAGTATTTTTTTTATTAATTTTTTTACTAAATGATATTTCAAGAATAGATTTTAGGAAATTTTGTATAAAATATTTCGTTTTTAAACCAAATATTTTGCCAATATTTACAGCATTCATAATTTATATTATATAAGATATATTAAAATTAAAAACAAATCTTAAAAAATCAAGTTTTTTTATATATATTAATTATTTTCTTCATCTTTTGTTGTTAATATAAAAGATGCCCCAATGGCAGAAGTCATTATAACTAAATTTTCTATAAATGTATCAAACCCCCTATATGAGGCTAAAACCGAGGTAACCATATTATATACCCCAGTTTCATTATATGAATTTTGTATGTAATAGTCTGAAGAAATAAAATTTATTTTATCCTCAAGTTTTCCTATTTCTATGAAAGCATCAGACATTCCTATGAAAATAATAATAATAAGTATCGCAAATAACATTGAACTTTTAATAACCCTAGCATTGTAAATTGATATTTTAAATCTTTCTTTTTTATTATTGGAATTTTTGATATCAATATTATTTTCAACAGCTCTTATTGTCATTAAAAAAAATATTGTACTTATGGCAGAGCCAACAGCTGCTTCAGTTATTGCAACATCTGGGGCAGATAAAATTAAGTACATAATTGTTGCAAATAGACTTAATATACTAAATGCAAAAATTGACACAACTGTTGATGAAAAAATAACAACAAAAGCAACAATTAAACTCGATAATGAAAAGAACATTATCATTAAATAATTGAAAAACAACATATTTTTAACTAATAATTTTTTTCATAACCTTAAATCTTTGAACAACCATTATGATAAATACAGTACTTGAAATTAATATTGAAAATATAACTATTGACACTTGATATGAATATTTGTTAGCGATAAATCCTATTAATATACTTGAAATTATATTTATAAAAGAAGATAATAGACTTGAAAATGATAAAATTGTTGCTCTTACAGAGGAGTTATTTATTACTCTGTGAAGATTATCCTTTATACAACTATCAAAAATTGGAAACATGAATAAATATACTAAAATAACAGCAACTAATGGCTTACCATATAAAATATATGCACTTACTGCTATTGAAATCCAAATTATCATGGTTAATACAACGATTCCACGAATTAAAATTCCTGGTCTAAATATTAAAAAAATTGTTGTTGTTATGGCTGGAATTATATGTGCCACTGAGTAAATTTTTGCTATTAAATCTGGAGAAAAGCCTATATCATTCATTATCATTTTGTTTGTATCTGTATACATTATATATGCTGAATAAAATATTGCAACCAATATAATTGAATAAAATATTTTTCTATTATTTTTTATCACAAGAAATCCATTTTTTGCAACATAAAGTATTGATTTATTCTGGTTTTCGGTAATATAAAGTTTGGAATCCTTTAAGAAAAATAAAATATATGGAATTGAAATAAACAATATAACAAAGATTGCAGCTAAAAATACTGCTTCAAAATTTCCAATTGTATATAACACACTTGAAGCGTATCCACCTATAGACGCACTTATATTTGTTACAATAGATTTCATAGCTATTGCACTTTTGAAATATTTTTCATAATTGTTTGCCTTTAATTCATCATACATGTATGAATCTATGTTATTGGTGCCAGATTTTCCAATTCCAATTAAAAAAACTCCAACAAAGGCACTAATTACACCAGGAAAAATAACCCACAATGAAATTCCGCAAGCTTTAAATAAAAAACCTATACATATTAAGTTTTTTCTACCATGTTTATCCGCTAAAGCCGCAAATACCGAATCACTAAGTATTTTTCCAATCTCATAAAATGCCAAAATTAAACCTATTGTTGCCGGATTTAGGCCAATTTTTGCAAAAAACATTATGTATACTGAATATATCAGCATAAATCTATCCAGTGCGCCAAGTAGACAAAATTTAAGCACTACTTTGTTGAATATTGTGTTTTTCATTTATAAAAACAATATAATGATTTAATGAATATAAAAAATATAAAAAACAATTGCTTTTTTATATTTTATTTATTACGAATATTTGATTTGTATGTTTTTATCTATGAAGAAGTATCATGTATATGGGAAAATATCCGATTCTAACGAAATATTAATGAAATCTGGAATAAAGATTGTTTATACTGGATTTTCTATGATACATTGCATTCCAGTTATTAATATATTAAATTTTCTTAAAGATGGATCATTTAAAAATGCTTTTTTTATGACATTATTTTCAGCAATATTAATAAAGTTGATGGTATTAAATTTTAATATTAGCTTGATTTACAATGTTTTACAAATTTCAATATTTTTTTTGTTTTATTATTTTGTTGGAAATATTGGAAATACATTACATGAAATGTTTTTTATTAAAAAAGGATATATTTTGTTATACGAGGTGGTGGAAAAAAATAAATTTAAAGCTATGAAATGTTTTTGCAAAAAAATTTCCGAGAGTGATATTTTAAAAATATCAATATGAAATATAATATTTCACAATATGAAAAAATAAATACAAATCAAATGCAATTTGGAAAATATAAATCTAAGAAATTTGAACTAGATTTTAAACAAAACTCAGATATTAGCTGTTACAACTTCATGAATTGGTACCGATTTGATGTTAATGTAGAATTTCCTAATTTATTAAATATAAATATTATTAGCTGCATTGCAAAAATATTATTCAATATTTGATATTAAATGAATATGTTAAAAAAAATAAATCTAGATATTCTATTGCTTATTTTTTTTTCATCAGCATCAGCTTTAATAGTTTCATCCCTTACTTCGTCTATACCAATATTAAGAGAATATTTTTCTAATATTGAAAATAGTACAACCTTAATACCAAAAATAATATTTACTTCACCCTGTCTTGGTTTTGCCATGTCTTGCTTTGCAGTAGGAGCTTTGATAGATAAAGTAAAAAAATATAAGTTATTTTTTATTATAGGTTGTTTGGCTTGCTTGTTATTTGGAATGGAGTTTCCAATATTTCAAAACTTAAATTCTGCAAAATATTCTCGTTTTTTTTTGGGAATTGGGGTTGCAATTTTGGTTGTTTGCGCCAATTCTTACTCAAGGATATCGTTAAATACTTATGACAGAATAAGGTTTGCTTCGTTTAGCTTAGCTGGAAGTTTTATTATATCTATATTTGCTGTTATTTTTGGATATTTAGCAAATTTTATTTCTCCAATTGCACCATTTTTTATATATATAGCATATTTTTTTGCCCTTATATTTTTATGGAACTCTAATATTCAAAATAATATAAATATTTCAAAAGAAGATTGCGAAGTGATAAATATAAAAATAAATCTTAAAGCTTTAATGATTATATATTTATCAGCTTTTATAAATGCGTTTATTTTTGTTGCCATTGAAAGCAATGTACCTATAATGGTTAGTGAAATTGGATTTTCTATCCTAGAGATTAGCTTGATAAATATTTTGTCAACATTTATATCGGGAATTGTGGCATTTTCATTTGATAAAATTAAAAAATCTAATAATAGATGCTTTAATTTTGCTATATTTTATTTTATAATATCGATTTTACATTTTAGTTTATATTTTGGTGGAAAGTCAATATATTTTATATACATTTTTACAATTATTAATGCCGTACCAAAAACATTAACTACAGTACATTCAATTAGGTGGTATATACAAATATCATCAAGTAAAAATATAGGAAAAATCTCAAGTTTATTTTTGACAAGTATGTTCTGTGGATGCTTTAGTTTTGTATTATTTGACCAATATTTTTTGAGTAATGTACCAATTTTAAGTAAATTTACTATAACATCAATTGTTGCATTTATATTTTCAATGTATTTGTATATTTTTAGTAAAAAAGAAAAATTTTATGAAACAAAAAGAGTTTAAAAGTTATATTAATGAATTTAACGCTACCTATATTGACAATAAAGATAAAATATTTACTATTATTAAAATTGATAATAGAATAAAATTCTTTGTAAATATTAAACTAAATCATTATATATGGATATTGTTGTTTTTTAAAAAAAAATTGCATACGATGAAATTATTGAAGTATTATTTAAATTTAAAAGATATTTTAAATTTAAAAATTCGAAATTTACAGAAAAATGATTTACAGATGTTTAATTTACATAAATTATTATTGTGTAAAAATGATGATTGGATTATAGTTGTAAATAATAATTTAAGTGATGATGTAAGGTTAAAATTACAGGAAATTCTTATTTCTAAGGTAAAATCTGGCGGAAGAATTAAAATTTACTCTAAAAGTAGAATTTTTAAAGACATAAAGGGTGATGATTTTGAGTATAATTTTTTTAAAACATGATATATATACACAATATTAATCCAATCTTGATTTCACTTGGATGGATTCATATTTACTATTACTCATTTGCATATATATTAGGGTTATTTTTAATTCCATATTATGTTAATAAAATTTACTTGAAAGATAAACTTTTGGCAGAGAGTTTCTCAAACTATATTGCATTTTCAACTATAATTTGTGGAAGGGTAGGGTATGTTTTGTTCTATAATTTTCAATATTACCTTAAAAATCCTCTTTTAGCTTTAAAAATTTGGGAAGGGGGTATGTCTTTTCATGGTGGATTAATTGGTTTTAGTATTGGTGTTTATTTATTTTGTAAAAAATATAATCAAAATTTTCTATCTATAGTAGATAAATCTACAATTCCAGCAACCTTGTGTTTATTTATTGGTAGAATTATGAATTTTATAAATGGAGAGCTTTATGGAAATGCAACAAATGGTAAATGGGGAGTTGTTTTTCCAAGTGATATTTTGCAAATACCAAGGCACCCAAGTCAATTATATGAAGCATTCGCAGAAGGTTTATTGTTATTTGTGATACTATTTTTTATTAATAAAAAAACTTACTTTGCAAATAAAAGTGGTGTTTTATCTGGAATTTTTATCTTTTTATACGGATTATTTAGGTTTTTTATAGAATTTTTTAGAAAACCAGATGAGCAAATTGGATATTTTTTTATGTATATAACTTTAGGGCAAATATTCTGCATAATTATGATGATATTTGGATTTACCTTGATTTTAAAAATATTAAAAAAAACTTGACTTAAAAAAAGAGTTAATTTAAAACAATTTGTTCTATTTATAATTCATTGTTAATGAAAAAATATATTTTGTATTTAATTACCTTATTTGTATTGGGAGTTTTTAGTTTTAGAACCTTTGAGTTTTATTCAAATAAAAATAAAATATCTCATGCAAATGATGAAATCATATATAATGCAATGCGTATTGAGGTTATAGATAAAGACGATGAATTTGCTTTGTATGGAAAAATTGAGTCTGATTCCAATCTAGATATTTTAACAGAATCTGTTGGAAAAATTAAAAATGTCTTCGTGAACCAATATGATTTTGTTAAAAAAAACCAAAAACTTGCAGAATTAGATGATGTTTTGGATTTTAATAATAAAAACACTGCAAACATAAATATCCCTGAAATAGAAACAGATATTGACACAAAATATTCTGAAAAATTTATACCAAGTAAACAAAAAATACAAAACATGACCAATAAATATATTATAAGCCCATGTAATGGGTATATTAAAGAAATTTTTCAAGATACCGGTGCAACTTTAAGCTATGGATTAACTGGTGGACAAAAATTTGCATCTATCTCTTGTGCTGATAATTTATCAGTAAATACAAGCATATCAACAAAAAATGCAAAATATATAAAGCCTGGAATGAAGGTGGAAATAAGTTCAGATTCTTTTAAAATGATATCAAAAGTTAAAACTATTTCAAAAATAGTTAATGAACATGGTAGTATTGGTATAAAAATTGCTATAAATAAAAAAAATATGTCTGATTTTTTTATAGATGAAAATGTGGATGTGAGAATATTTGGAAAAACAAGAAAACTTGTAAAAATCCCACTTTCTTCTGTTTTAATTGGAAAGCAAGATGAAAATATAGTGTATGTTGTGGATAAAAACAACCTAGTAAAAGCAATCAATATCGATATAGTTTCGTCAAATGATGAATTCTTTTTTGTAAATGGTCTACAAAATGAAGATATTTTAATTATAAGTGCTGTAAATTTAATTAAACCAAATACAAAGGTTAAATATGCAATGGATTAAAATTACTACATTCATAGTTTTATTTGTAAGTGAATTACATGCTATAACTCTTGAAGATAGTATATTCAATGCCTATAAAAACTCAAATGAAATAGCAATTCAACAAATGAATATTGATATTTCAAAAGCTGAAATTACACATTCTTTGCAAAAATTTTTACCAAGTGCAAAATACTCTTTACAAAGAGGTACTGGTTATGTGTCTGGACTTTCTGCAGCTGGATTTGGAAGCGATCATGCTTACAATATAAAAAATGATACTTTTTCAATAACGAGTGATTTATCTTTACATCAAATAATTGCAATTCAAATTCAATCATTCCAAAATTTAAGATCAAGTAAAGCAAAATATTCAGCTTTTTTAAATAGTTTCACTGTGGATATAGTTCAAAATCATCTTGATATAATAATTGCAAATGAAAGTTTAAACTTAATGAAAATTATGGAAAAAGATATAGGAATTGATAAATATAATTCACAAATAAAAAGCATTACTGAATCTATAAATCATATTGAAAATATAGGCGTGGAATCTAAATATGATGATATTACATCAAGGGTAATTCAATCTGAAATGGCATTTGAAATTTTGAAAGATAGATATAAAACTATTACAAAGAATGATGCTAAAAATCTTGAATTACCAAATAAATTTAAACTTCCTGCTATTAATTTTGAAGAATACCTTGAGATGACTTTAAGGGAAAATAAAGATTTAGAGGATATGAAGGCACAAATGATTATTGTAAATTCAGTAAATATAGCATCATATTTGGATTTATTTATGCCAAAAATATCTGTATCTTATGTAGATTCAAAAAGTATTATCGCTTTCCTTCCTGGCTCACCTTTGATTAGAACAAAAGCCACAACTACATCTTTAGATTTTGCTTTATATGAAAATGGAGATAAATTGAATAATACAATTCAGGCGTCTATTCAAAAGAGAATTTTAGAGCGAAAAAAGTTAATATTGGAAGATTCTTTGAAATTAAGTGCAAAAACTTATTGGTCAAATCACCATTCATTCTTATTGCTTGAAAAATCTAAGAAAAAAGCTTTAGAAATTTCAAATATAAAACTTGCAGTTGCTTTAGAAAAATTTTCTAAGAAATCAATATCTTTTTCAGAATTGGTAAAAATGCGTGTTGATTTTTATAATGCTAAAATTGATTATTTGCGTGTTTATCGTGAATTTGTGTTAAACTATTATAAGATTTTAAGTTTAGTTTAATAGGGTAATTATTCCTTGAAATATAAAAATTATATTGGTGAATTTTGCTTTAGGTGGGTAATAAAGGGAATACGGAAAGCTTTGATTTAGTATTAAAGCGAATTTTAACTATTCAAATAAATTATTTTAGAGATACTATACCTTTTTTAATCTCTTGCTATTTCCTTTCTATTGTTTATAATAAGGCAATATTTCATTTAATGTGAGAATTATTTTCATAAATATACACTAATCTTTTAGCATCAAAGCTCCGTAGTGTAAGTGAATTGAAAACTTATTATTTTATAAATAACCCAATTATTTTAATAGTAATAAAATTCCTTGACAACAATATTTTATACTTATTAGTTAAATATTAACTGTATATTTTTTATTTAATCAAAGATATGAGATTTTTGTCGTCCTTTACACTTATTTTATTACTATCCTTTAACGCTTTTGCAAATGATTTTATCGATAAAGAGTTTAAATTCAGTTATGGTAAATATAGCAAAAGTAAATTTTCAGACACAATAGCTGTGATAAACTGGCACTCTGAAGAGGGTATTAAGAGATTCGAAAGAACTCATCTAAAGGGAGACTTTTTTCGCCTTGCCCACCATTTTAAACCACAAAGGCATCCTGCAACTTGTGGAATAGCTGCGTCAGCTATAGTTCTTCGTGGAATATATGAAAAATCTGGAAAAAAATTTCCATTATTAATGTCAATGCCAATAACAATTGGAGAAAAAGTTTATGGTCTTGATTATAGAGACATAAATGAAGATAACTTTTTCAATGATCAAACTGATAAGGTAATGCCCCGTCTTGCAATTCAAAGAATGATGCGTGCAAATGATGGTGAATTTTCTGGTGGAATTGATATTGCTGAGCTTTCAAAAATGTTAAAAATCCATGATGTAGGCGTTAAAATTAAGCTAATATCGGATGTTTCTGAGAGTTTAATTTCGGAGTTTAGAGATGAAGTTATAAGCGTTGTTCAGGACAAAGACAGATTCATTATTGCAAACTATTCTCATGATTACAAAAGTGGACTTGGTGCACACTACTCTCCGGTTGTTGCTTATGACAAAGAAAGTGATTCCGTATTAATAATGGATGTTGCTGCGCACAGAGAGCCTTGGGTTTGGATTAATTTAAAGGATGTATATCTTTCAATGCACACCAAAAACTATGCAGGGAACTCTTATAGGGGATATATGATTATTTCTGGCAATTTAAAATAAATATTTATAATCAATAACTCTAAAAAATCCAGCTAAAGTGCTGGATTTTTTTTTAATAAATATTTATATTTGATTTACATATTTTAAAAATCTACAATGTGTTAATTTCAGAAAAATAATAATAAAAATATATTCATACATAATTATACTTTATTTTGAAAAAAGTTTGATAAAAAAATAATTAATTTAATTTCCATAAATTATACTTTGTAATATAGTTTAAAAAATATTAATTTTCATTGATTATTATTAAAAACTTATTTATAGAAATTTTTTTATAGAATTGAAAATTATCTAATTATACAGTTAAATAATTTTTAAATAAAGTTGAATATTGATAGTAATTAAATTTTTTAACTATAAATAAATTTCATTATAGTTTTAATGAATCAATTAAAGCCTCACCTATTTTTGATGGAGATTCTGAAACTATAATACCAGCGGAACGCATGGCATCCATTTTTGACGCTGCATCACCTTTACCACCAGATACAATTGCACCTGCATGACCCATGGTTTTACCTTCAGGTGCAGTTCTTCCAGCTATAAATCCAGCAATTGGTTTTTTAATCTTCGAGTGTTTAATGAAATCACACGCTAATTCCTCTGAATCTCCTCCAATTTCTCCTATCATTACTATACTTTCAGTTGCATTATCAGCTAAAAACATTTCAATACAGTCTATGAAACTAGTTCCGTTCAATGGATCTCCTCCAATTCCAATACAGGTTGATTGCCCAAGGCCTAAATTTGTTGTTTGAAAAACCGCTTCGTACGTTAAAGTTCCAGAACGAGAAACTATTCCAACCTTTCCAGGTTTATGAATGTGTCCAGGCATTATACCAATTTTACATTCACCTGGGGTTATTATTCCAGGGCAATTTGGACCAATTAATCTTGATTTTGAATTTTTTAAAGCATTTTTTACACGCATCATATCCTGAACCGGAATTCCCTCTGTAATGCATATTATTAATTCAATTTCTGCATCAATTGCTTCAAAAATTGCATCTGCGGCAAATGGTGGTGGAACATAAATTACACTTGCATTACAATCTGTTTTCTGTTTTGCATCTAAAACTGTATCAAAAACCGGTAAATTTAAGTGCAAAGAGCCACCTTTTCCAGGAGTAACTCCACCTACCATTTTTGTTCCATAAGCTATAGCTTGCTCGCTATGAAAAGTTCCCTGTTGACCAGTAAAACCCTGACAAATTACTTTTGTATTTTTATTTACCAAAACTGACATAAGATTATTTAATAACATTAACTATTTTTTCCGCTGCATCATCTAAATCATTGGCTGATATTACATTTAAACCAGATTCATTGATGATCTTTTTGCCCAATTCAACATTGGTTCCCTCTAGTCTAACAACAAGTGGAATTGAAATTCCAACTTCCTTTACTGCGGCAATTATTCCCTCTGCAATTATATCACAACGCATTATTCCACCAAATATATTTACCAAAACTCCCTTTACATTTGAATCTGATAAGATAATTTTGAATGCCTGGGTGACCTTTTCTTTATTTGCCCCGCCACCAACATCCAAGAAATTTGCAGGTTCTTGACCATAAAGTTTAATTATATCCATAGTTGCCATGGCAAGTCCTGCTCCATTTACCATGCAACCTATGTTTCCATTCATTTTTACATAATTTAACCCATATTTACCAGCTTCGTTTTCAAGAGCGTCCTCTTCATTTGGATCCCTCATTCCAGCTATATCTGGGTGCTTGAAGAGTGCATTTGCGTCAAATCCAAATTTCGCATCAAGGCAAATGAATTCATTTTTATAATTTATTATTAGTGGATTTATTTCAATTTGCAAGGCATCTTTTTCTATTAATATTTTATACAAACCTTGTACAACTTTTGAAAAATTTTTTATTTGCTCTGGATTTAAACCAATTCCAAAACCAAGTTTTCTAAAATGCATAGACTGAAGTCCTGATGCAAAATTTACGCTTACTTTTATAATTTTTTCAGGCATTTTATGGGCAACGTCTTCTATATCAACACCACCTTCGCTTGATGCAATAAAAACAATTGACGCACTTGCTCTATCTAAAACAGCTGATAAGTAATATTCTTTTTCAATATTTGAACCAGATTCTATATACAATCTTTTTACAACCCTACCTTCTTTTCCGGTTTGGTGGGTAACTAAGGTCATTCCCATCATTCTTTCAGCTTCAACTTTTACATCTTCTATGGTTTTTACAACCTTAACGCCACCAGCTTTCCCCCGTCCACCAGCGTGAATTTGGGCTTTTACAACAAAAATTTTGCTACCTTCATTTTGTAGTCTTTCAGCCATTTTAACGGCTTCATCAACGCTAAAGGCCACATATCCAAATGATGTTGGAACATTATAGTTTCTTAAAATTTCTTTTGCCTGATGTTCATGTATATTCATATTTTTTTTTAAATCGGAATAAAACTAACCACCATTTTAATAATTATCAAGAACTTTATTGAAATTTAAAAATATACCTCTATATAAGTGAATATTTTATAGTTTATTCTTGATAGTTTTTATACTATATCAAATCTTGACGGTATTTTTCTTACCAATCATTTTAATATATTTTTTCATAAGGATTATAAATAATAAAGAGGATTTTAGCGTTATTTTAAATAGATTTGGATTATTTTTTCCAATAAAAACTAGAAAAAAAATAATATATATACACGCAGGTAGCGTTGGTGAAGTTAAAAGTTGCTTTAAAATGATAGAAATTTTATTACAAAAAAATTATTTTATAAAAATTACAGTTATGACGAAAACAAGTTATAACATGATAAAATCTAATTTTTCAAATAATAAAAATATACATATTTCCTTTGTACCAATTGATATTTTGCCATTTATTATAATATTTTTTTTAATTTTAAAACCATTTAAAGTTATATTTATTGAATCTGAAATTTGGCCAAATTTAATATTTTTTGCAAAAATTTTTACCAAAAATAATGTTAATTTAGCGAACTTAAGAATGTCTAGTAAAAGTTACTCTAGATGGATGTTTTTAAAAGAAAAATTAAAATTTAATCCATTTCGTTGTTTTAAAGTAATTTTTACCGCAGGGCAGGGGGATGTTGAAAAGATGAAAAATTTTAATAAAAATGTTCAATTTTGTGGAAATCTAAAAAATGATTATATGCAAATATACCCTTTAAACATTGATATAAATAATATTAAAAATTGTTTTCAAAGCGATGAAATTTTGTTATTTGCAAGTACACATAGTGGCGAGGAGGATATTTTGCTATCTTTGAAATCTAATAATTATTATAAAATAATAGCTCCAAGAAATCCCGTTAGAGTTGAGAAAATTTGCGAAATTGTTGTAAATTTTGGATATACTCCAATATTATTCTCAAATTTTATACAAAATTCAATAAAATTATCCAAAAAAGATTGTTTAATTATTGACAAAATTGGCTATATGTCTTTGTTTTATGAAATATCTAAAATAATTTTTATATGTGGAAGTTTTGTGGATAAAATAGGTGGACACAATCCATTAGAGGCAATTAATCATAAAAAGCCTGTAATTATGGGTGAATTTCACCCTAATTGCACAGAAACTATTGTAATTTTAAAAAATGCATCATGCATAAAAACAGCTAATTTATCTAATATTCAAGGTGTTTTTGATGAAATTTCTGAAAATTATAATTTTTATGTTAAAAATATCGAAAAATTCATTTTAAATGATTTTTCTGTTAGTCAGAATGTGGTAAATGCTATGATTTAAAATTTTATTTTTAACTTGACTATTATAAAAATGATTTTATATTATTGGGAATTATATTGTTTTTTATGGCATCGAAAAAAGCTGGCGGTAGCACCCGAAATGGAAGAGATTCAGTAGGCAGGAGGCTTGGAGTTAAAAAATTCGGTGGACAAAGTGTTATAGCTGGAAATATAATAGTTAGACAAAGAGGTACAAAATGGCATCCGGGGAATAATGTTGGATTAGGAAAAGATCACACTATATTCGCACTCATAAACGGCTCAGTTGCATTTAATTCAAGAATGGGAAAAACTGTTGTAAATGTTATTGCTTAATTTTAATATATTAGTATGTCGGTAATTGTAAATGTTGAACTTTTAAAAAATTTACGTGAAACTAGTGGAGCTGGTATGTCTGCTTGCAGGGATGCTTTAATTATATCCGAAAATGACATCGTAAAAGCAATGAAAGTTTTAAGGGAAAAGGGAATAGCCCAAGCATCAAAAAAATCAGATAGAGAAGTAAAAGAAGGCGCATGTGGCGTTTTGTCATCTCAAAATTATGCAACTTTAATTAAAATTGGATGTGAAACGGATTTTGTTGTTAGAAATGACAAATTTCAATCAATGGTATCAGATATTTTACACCAAGTTCACCTTTCTAATGTATTAAACTTAGAAGATGCGAAATGTTTGAAATTAGCCTCTGGAAATACGGTTGCAGATGAAATTTCTGCTAATATTGGAATAGTTGGTGAAAATATGGTATTTGCTAATTTCCAAAAAATAACTTGCCAAAACGGTATTGTAGTTAGCTATATTCACTCAAAAATTTGCAATAATTTTGGAAAAATTGCAGTTGCATTATCTATTGAATCAAGCGGAGATAAGGAAAAACTTGAGGAATGTGGAAAACAAATTTGTATGCATATTGCTGCATTTAATCCTACTTTTTTAAGCTCCGATGATGTATCTGTCGAATTTATTCAAAACGAAAGAGATATTTACACGAATCAACTAAAAGATTCTGGAAAATCGGATGCAATAATTGAAAAAATTGTTGATGGAAAGTTGCAAAAAACACTTCAAGATCAAGTGTTATTAGAGCAAAATTTTGCCATAGATTCTTCAATTAAAGTGAAGGATTTTATTTTAAAAATCGCCAAAGATATTGGTTCTGAAATTAAAATTTCATCTTTTATAAGATTGTCAATATAGATTTATGTTATTTGCAGATGAAACTCTTAGGCTCTATGATTCCTTGTCTGCAAAATTTATTAATTTTTCTCCAATAGACCAAAATAACGTTAAAATGTACGTTTGTGGCCCAACTGTCTACTCTCGTCCACACCTTGGTAATGCAAGAAGCTTTATTTTATATGATGTACTTTTTCGTATTTTAAAACAAATATATCCCAATATAACCTATGTTCGAAATATAACAGATGTTGACGATAAAATTATAAATGAAGCAAAAAAAATAGGAAAAACTATTGATGAAGTAACAACAAAAACAATACAAGAATTTCATGAAGATGTTAGAGCCTTAAATTGTTTGTCTCCAAATTTTGAACCAAGGGCAACAGAAAATATTTCAGAAATGATTGAAATTATAAATGAATTGATTTTCAAAAAACATGCCTATATAAAAGATAATCATGTATTATTTTCCGTAAAAACATTTGATAAATATTGTTGTTTATCAAAAAAAATAATATCCGATTTAATTATAGGTGCAAGAGTTGAAGTTGAAAATTATAAAAACAACGATCAAGATTTTGTTTTATGGAAACCTGTGGAAAAAAATGAATATGGATTTGAATCAAAATTTGGGTACGGTAGACCAGGGTGGCATATTGAATGTTCAGCCATGTCTAAAAAGTATTTAGGTGATGAATTTGATATACATGGAGGTGGGGCTGATTTAAAATTTCCCCACCATGATAATGAAATTGCCCAGAGTATGTGTTCAAGTGAAAAAAATTTTGCCAAATATTGGATTCATAATGGTTTTTTAATGGTTGAAGGTGAAAAAATGAGCAAATCTTTAGGAAATTTTATTACTCCAAGAGATTTGATAAATCAAGGTATACATCCAGAAGTTATTCGTTTTATACTTTTATCTAACCTATATTCAAGGCCACTTGATTTTACAAAAAAGTTAATTTTAGATGGTAATATTGCTATGCAAAAATTTTATAAAATTCTTTCTGAATATAACAGCCTTGATGATAAAAATTTGCAAATTCCAGAATTAGCAAAAATTGCAATTTTAGATAATCTCAATATACCAAAATATATAGCTATAATGCATTCTTTGGTAAGAAATATAAATTTTAATTGCAGTGAACTTGAAAAGCAAAAATTAGCATATCAGTTGTATTCAATGGGAGTTTTAATTGGAATATTTACTATAAAACCTGAAATTTTTTTAAATTATAACAGAAAATTAGATGACACCATTCCGCAACACATTTTACAACTTGCAAATGACAGAAGGAATTGTAAAATACAAAAAGATTTTAAAAAAGCTGATGAAATAAAGAAAAATATTGAAAAACTTGGATATATCATTAAAGATTTATCTGATAGTAATTTTGAAATTATAAATACAATTCAAAAACTATAAAAAGTAAATTATATACATTATTTACTTTTTAAAATTGAATTTAAAAATGCCTTTTCAAGGTTTGTTTCACAACCTTGGGCTTTAAAATTTTCCGAAGTTCCCTGAAAAATTATTTTTTTATTGTGTAAAATTGCCATATTATTGCATATTTCATCAATATCTGCTAAAATATGAGATGAGAAAAATATAGATTTATCTTGATTTTCAACGTACTCCATCATTAATTTTTTTACCGCAATCCTTGCAACGGGATCAAGTCCACTCATTGGTTCATCTAAAATTAAAAGCTTTGCATCGGATAAAAATGCAGAAATTAAACCTAACTTTTGCCCCATTCCCTTGGAACATTGCGAAGTTGGCATATATAAAGCTTCTGTATCTAGTTCTATTTTTTTGCACAACTTACTTGCCTCATCTATTGATATTTGTTTATCAAAAAAACTGCAAAAAACATCCAAAAACTCAATACCAGTTAGATGTTGAGATGGTTGAAATTTTTCAGGTAAATAACAAAATTTCTTTTTTGATGCAAAATCCTCTGAATTTATTCCATCTATTAAAATTTCACCTTCATCTATATCTAAAAGCCCTATTATCATTTTAATCATGGTGGTTTTTCCAATTCCATTTAACCCAACAAGGCCAAAAATTTCACCACTTTTTATTTCAATACAGGTTTGATCTAATACAACTTTTTCACCGTTATAAAAGGATTTTGATATATTTTTAATAGATAATATATTATTCATAAATTTTTAAAATTGTTTAAATAAAACATTGGAGTATAAATTAAAATTGTCAAGTATTTTTCCAAGCCCTTTTGCAACACATAAAAGTGGATTTTGTGCAAGGAATACAGGGCAATCTATTATATCTGAAATAACTCTATCTAAATTTTTAATTTTAGATGATCCACCGGTTAAAATTATACCTCTTTCATGAACATCTGATGATAATTCTGGTGGAACGGAATCTAAAACATCTTTCACGGCACGCACTAGCTCAACAATTAAATCTGATATAGCTATAGTTATGTCTTCTTCGCTTATCTCTATTGATTTTGGAATTCCAGTTGCAATATCACGACCTTTTATTGTCATTTTTCTTTCCGGCTCATTTTTTAAAACATATGCAGACCCTATTTTTTCCTTTGCCATTTCTGCAGTTGATAAACCTATCAATAAATTAAATTTAGTTTTTACATATTTTACAATGGATTCTGTAAATTTATCTCCTGCAATTTTTAGAGATTTTCCAGTAACTATGCCACTTAAAGATATAACTGCAATTTCCGATGTTCCCCCTCCTATGTCTATAATCATAGAACCTGAATGATCACCTATTGGTAAATTAGCACCTATTGCCGCAGCTATAGGTTCAAAAACTAAATATACATCTTTTGCGCCAGCTTTTAATGCAGCTTCTTGAATTGCAATTCTTTCTGTAATTGTAGAATCATAGGGAACGCAAATAATGAAATTTGGTCTAGTTACTTTCCAACCTTTTGTTACCTCTGAAACGAAATATCTTATCATCTCTTCAACAACATAAAAATCTGCAATTGCACCATCTTTCATTGGTCTTATAATTTTTATATTAGCAGGAGATCTTCCTCTCATCATTTGAGCAACCTCACCAAATAAATATGGTGTTGTTGAATCTCCATTGCTAAGTAAGGCAACTGTTGATGGCTGATTTAGTTTTATACCGAAGCCCTTTTCATATATAACAAAGTTTGCAGTACCAAGGTCAATTCCCAAATCTTTTGCCATTAAATTTCGTATTCTATTTAGCATGAAAAATTCCTTAAAGTATAACCATTGTTAAATAACTTTTTTAAAATGCAAAGATTTTTCTAAATATTTTTTAAAATTATCAATTTCATGAAATATTTCGTATCTAATGAAACTATTTTTATAACTTTTTGGTATTTTTATAAAATCTTTTGATGTTGTTAATATGCCTACTGCATTTAATTTTTTTTGCATTTGTATTATATTTTCTATATCTTGATTTGAATAATTATAGTGGTCTGAAAATGAAATTGTTTTTAATAAATTTATTCCATTATTGGATAAATATTTAAAAAATTTTTCATTAATACCAAGTCCTGAGAATGCAATAAAATCTCCATTTAAATTTTTCATATTATTTTTAATTTGTGAATAAAATATATTTTCACAATTGAGTTTTTTTGCAATAATAGATTGATTTTTAGATTTGTTGTCAAAATTTGTATAAATTATACAATCTATCTTACTTTTAAATAAAAAATATGGACATCTTTTTGGTCCAGATGGTATAATTCCACCGTTTCCATCAAGTGAAGATGCGTCAAATAATGCTATGGATAAATCTTTTTTGAATGTATTATCGTGTAGCCCGTCATCCAAAATAATTACATCATAATTTTTTGCTATACTAGATGATAAAAATTTAACTCTATTTGAATATATATATGTATCTGCAATTTGCGATAAAAGCAAGGGTTCATCTGCATGTTTTTCAAAATTTTCTTGATTAAAACCTTTTGGTAAAAACATATCATCTTTAGATTTTCTGCCATAACCCTTGGTTAAATAGCAAAATGTTATATTTTTTTCAAATAAAATTCTTCCAATTGACATTGCAATTTCCGTTTTGCCAGTTCCACCTAAAGTTAAATTTCCTACACATATTATTTTTGCATCATGGGTTTTATTTTGAAATATAAAAATATATTTATAATAAAATATTAAGATATAAAATATTGAATATATCAAAGAAATTGGTAGAAATACTAAAGAAAGTATGTTAGAAATAAAGTTGTTTTTATAAAAAAAATTTGGTGTTTTCATCTTTCAAAACTAAAAATAATATTTTCTACATGTGGCTTAATGAATTATAAAAATCTATTTTTTTATTTGATTTTTATTAATTTACTTATTATATTAATAATTAAAGATTACTTTTTATGCGCTTACTATTGGTTTTGATTTCATTTTTATTTGTTCACAGCTGTAAATCCTACAAAATAAAAAATTTCGATAATTACAAAACCGTAAAAACATCAAGTACGGATGATGTTGTGTTAAATTTAAATAAAAAAAAATCGATCGTTGTAATTCCTTTTGAAGACACTGGTGAATATTCTTCAAAAAATGAAATAGGCAAAGCTATGGCAAATTTAATTCAACAAACCATGGAAGAGAATAAATATGCTAAAATTGAAGATAGAAAAATAATAACTCAATTAAAAGATGAAATATCTTTACACGAAATGAACTCCACTGCAACTTCATTTTCAGGGCCAGAAGTTGCAAATTATGCTATCACTGGAAAAGTTAATTATGCATCATTTTCTCAAAGTTCTTCAATAGACTGGTTTGCGTTATCAATTAAAATTGCTAATCAAGGCAAAGGAGATGAATCAATTTTCGTTCCTTCAAGTAGAGTTGATATAAATGCATCTATAAAAATTATTGAACTACCTGAAATGAAAATTGTCAAAGAAATTCAATGTAAAGAAAAAGCTGAAAGAAAAGTTCCCAATGATACATATTCGTCTATGACAAATGATGGAGTTACAATGAGGCGTGCAATATTAAGATGTGTTGATAAAGTTTTACCAAGTGTTTTTAAGGCAATAAAGCCTTATGGAACCATAGTTGAAAAAAAAGTCCATGATGGTATTGCAATTTTTAAAATTAACATTGGAAGTGATAGAGGTTTAAAGCAGGGTCAAAAAATATTTATATCCAGAGTATTAGAAGATGAAAAAGAAAAAGTTATTAATGTAAATTCAGTTTATATATCGGATAAAATTGATGAAAATGAATCATGGATTATCGTAAAAAATAGTGAAGATTTTATGAAAATAAAATTAGGAGATATAGCTTACATAAATATGGAATATGAAAATAGGTCTCAAAGCACATTAGCTGATGCATTTGGTCTTGATATGGATAAATAATTGTTAAAAAATTATACTCAATGAATTATTTATGAACTTTTTATTATATACAAAATAATATAATAAATATTTACAAAACATGTATATTTTAGGGGATTTAAATTATATGAAATAATTTACAAATCTTTTTAATACTGCATACTTAAATCTTCAATTCCAGCCTCTTTGAAACCTAAACTTCGGATTTTACATGCATCGCATTTTTTACAAGGATTTTTTTCTACTGGTTCGTAACATGAAATTGTTTTGGAGTAATCTACGCCAAGATATATTCCAAGTTTGATAATTTCACTTTTTTTCATTGATATAAGAGGGGTTTGAATTTTAAAATCTCCATTTGCAAAAACAGTTCCTATGTTTATCATTTTTTGAAAACTCTCTATAAATTCAGGTCTGCAATCTGGATATCCACTGTAATCAACCGTATTTGCACCTATGAAAATTTCTTTTGCATTAATGCTTTCTGCAAGCCCAGAGGCTATTGATAAAAAAATTATATTTCTTGCCGGAACATATGTATTTGGAATTTCATCAGTTTCTATGCTATTTTTTTTAACTTCACCTATGCCTAAAAGGGATGATTTAAAACCCAAAAATGCCGAAGTTAAATCAATAATTTTGTGATTAACATTGAATTTTTCTGCATTATACTTTGCTAAATCAAGCTCTATTTCATGTTTTTGACCATATTTAAAGCTTATTGCGGTAATATCATATTTTTCATTTTTTGCAAAGGCCAGGGTTGTGACAGAATCAAGTCCACCTGATAATAATAAAATACATTTCTTCATATAGATGGAGATTTATTTAACAATAATTTACTTTCTTTAGTAGTATTGTTAAAATTTCCAGAATTTTCTTTTATTAATGGAGTTTTATTTGATCCAAGTAAATCATCTACAGATTTATTTTCTGATTCCATGGATAATTCATCCTCTTCATTAAAATTGTAATCATTTTTTTCAGATAAATTTTCTGATAAAATACTATTTATTGGATTAAATAAAAATATTCCCTTATTTGCTATTGAACTTTGCAAGGATATAATATCATATCCCAAACCTAGTTTTTTATTGTTTGAGTTATAGTGTTCAGTTAAAATTATAACAGTGTTTGTTGCGTCATCATAGTCCATAACTGTTCCAACTAAAGAATCAATGCCATTTATGATATTTTCTTTTATGACTGATGTTTTAGAGAAATTTTTTACCAAAATTAACTGACCCGGTTTTATATCTTTTTTTAGATTTTTAATTTTAATCGGATTGAATTTTTCTATTAAAGATTCATAAATGGCTAATTTATTTACAAAAAATGCTGGAATGTAATCATATTTAAAAAACATTCTGTGAGACCAAAGTAAAAATTCTGGTGTTATTTCTTGATTTAACTGAAATGCATTAATGTACCAAGGGAGATTTTTGAATTTTGGATTATTTTGATATTTAGTTTTCATTATTGAATACATTCCATCATAACCTATGGTTCCAATTGTGAATGTTACTTGAGAGGAATTGCTGGTTTTACTTAAATATTTTGAATTTTTCATTTGAGGGTAAATATCGGATGTTATAAATTTTCTAGGTAAAGGAATTTCACTTAATATAATCGATGTGTTTTTATATTTTTCTCCATTTAGCTTCAAATTATAAAGTTCACTTGATTCCAATTCCAATGCTATATTAAGTAAAAGATGGAAAATTCCATTTAATTGTTTTTTTCCAAGAATTATTTTTTGATTTTCATCACAAAAATATACCTTTTCTTGATTTAAAGTTATTGAAGGTGGCAGTTCTCCATTGAGTAAATTTTTATAATATTTATTTAAAAAAATTACCCCTGAATGTATATCATTTACTGCATAATTCTCAATAAATTCAATTACAGCTTCATCTTTATATATTTCAATGTCACTGTTTTTTAAGTATTCTGCAAGTTTTTTATGAAATGTAATTTCATTTTTCATCCTTGTTGTAACTTTTTGCTTTATGTCATAAAAATCTATATTAGAAATATTATGAGATTTCACAAGATTTAATAGAGATTTAATTTCTTGAGTTATTTGCTTATTAAATTTAGCTTCGTAATTTAGTGCAATTTTTACGTTTGGTTGATTATAATTTTCTGATACCTGTATATCGAAGAGGTTATTATTTAATTTATATTGACAGTAACCTTTTGTAAAAGAGGAAATTTTTTTATCCACAGAAGAGCAGGAGGGTAGGGCTATCAAGGCTACTATTATGTTTATAAAAATACTATTTTTCATTTTTCTCTGCATTTTGTTTACTGATTAATTCTACAATTTTATTAAGTTCTGCATGAGTACAAAAGCCCGCAAGAACTGGATCTTTTGGGGAAATTCCAGAAAAACCTTTATATGATCCATCTCTTATTTTAGCAACCGTTGATTTAGTTGTTCCTATTAATGATGAAATTTGATTATCCTTTATTTGTGGATGTTTTGTGATTAAAAATAATATAGCACAAGGTATTAAATTTCTTTTTGCTAAAGGTTTGTATTTTGTTTTCTTCTTTCCATGTATTGTCAAATTTTGTACAAGTTCACTTAATTTTAATATTGCATTTTCATCTTTTTCACATCTATTAATCTCCTCAATTGATAATTGATGATTATCAATAGGGTTTGAAAGTAAAATACTGACCTCTTCATTTGCCATTGCCTCAATTTCCATGTAATGCACATCGCAGAAATCAGCTATTTGTTCAAAAGTTAAGGATGTATTTTCGATGAGCCAAGCCGCTGTGCCTTTTGGATTTATAATCATAAGTTAAGTATATATATACAAAGGAATTTAAAAACACTTTTTTTGTAAAAATCAAGCTATTTTTGATAATACTTTTTTTTATCCCATTTTTTATTCAATATATCTAAATACAATGGAGCAAATGCCTCGCCCGTAACATTACCCGCGGTTCTTAATGGGCCTATAATTTTGTCAATTGCAAATATTAAAGATAGAGCCTCAAGAGGGTAGTTTAAGGAAGTTAAAACTCCAGATAAAATAATAACTGCCCCACCTGGAATTGGAGGAGAGCCAAGAGAGCTTAAAAAACATATCAATCCGATAGTAAAATATTCAGGTACTGAAATGTCTATTCCGAATAATTGTGCAACAAAAACTGAATATAAAGCTAAAACACATGCATTTCCATTCATATCCAAACTTGTTCCAATTGGCATTAGAAGGTTTGCAGATTCTTTGGTTGCACCAAGTTTTTCTTCAGCATTTTTCATATTCATTGGCAAGGTTGCCGCACTACTTCCGGTTGCAAGAGCAAAAATTTGAACGGGAATCATTTTTTTTATAAATATTAATGGACTTACTCCAAATCTCATCCAAATTAGGGATGGATAAAAAACAAAAACTAATAAAAATATAGCAAAAACAGAGCAAAATACCAACTTCAATAATGCAAGTATCACGGATACTTCTTGAACGCCAGATATCCAAGTGATAAGACCAAAAATACCAAATGGAGCAAATTTCATCACTATTTTGACCATTGCATACATAACTTGAGCAAGGTTTTGAATGCAAGAAGTAATACCATTGCTTATTTTACTTTTTACCATACTTACAGATATTGAAAATATAATTGTAAAAAACATAATTTGCAATAAATCTGCATTATACATGGCTTTAAATATATTATCTGGTATAATGTTTATTAATTTATCGGAAATTGAAGGGTTAGCTATAGCTTGACTTTGACCTGAATTAATTAATTTATTAAGGCTAGTGGTAATTTTTAATTTAGATGTATCAATATTTGATCCAAGTCCAGGGCTTATAATTAAAGCTGCAGAAATTCCAATTAAAACACCCATGATATTTGTAAGTATAAACAATTTTACACCTTGTATTGCTGTTTTTCCAAGAGATTTCATGTCACTTATTGACAAAATCGCAGATGATATAGCCGCAAAAACAAGCGGAACTATGGTCATTTTTACTAAATTTAAAAATATATCTCCAAGAATTTTAAAAGATTCTGGATCAATTCCAGTATCAAAAAATCTTAAAAATATTCCAAATATAGATCCAAGTAAAATAGCTATGGTTACTTGTTTTCCAATTCCCATATTGAAAAATTTTTTCACTGGAATAAGAAACAAATATGCAAATTTTAGCAAAATATTTTTTCTTTTCGACAATTTGAAACAAGAAATTAAATTAACATAATTGTGGATAAATTTAAAAGCAAGAAAAAATACACAGACCCTTACAAAGTATAGATTATTGCTAAATATTAATTATAACTAAATATTAATTATAATAATAAATCTTTATAAATTAATTATAAATCTATTTATCATAATATTTATTATGCGATTTTTATTTATCTATCAATCTATAAATACAACAAACTCTAAATTCAATAAAAATCCATTCACACCCAATTTTATATTGTCATTATTGTTTGAGTGTGATGAAAAATAGTTTTTTAAAACACTTTATCAAATTATTTTTTATTTTTATATTGACTTAATTGTAAAAAGATGTATAATTAAACATCTATTTAATATTACTATGAATAATAATAAACAATCAGAAAACACTATCAATCGTCTGCAATGTACAATCCAATCAATGTTAAAGTTATCAAAAGAAGCTACGGATAAAATAAACAAAATGTCAGAGCTATTAGAAAAGGATCAAATGTCAGAGTTATTAAAAGAAGCTACAGATAAAATAAGCAAAATGTCAGAGCTATTAAAAAAGAATGACATAGAAGCAATGTTAAATCGATTAGAACGTAGTGATAAGCAGTTATCAGGCTCGACGAATGTTAAGAAAACAAAACTCTCCCCTAAAAATGAGAATTTGATTCCGCAGAATGACATAGAAGCAAT
>Ga0214919_10002305_pt1 | contig 30149 bp, 26 predicted proteins | sample LL1503_MetaG_FD_177994 | JGI IMG/M metagenome (GOLD analysis project Ga0214919, IMG submission 177994) | Freshwater microbial communities from Lake Lanier, Atlanta, Georgia, United States - LL-1503 | ecosystem: Environmental > Aquatic > Freshwater > Lake | place: USA: Georgia | collected... | reverse complement strand
TGTGATTGTGAGAACCAGATTTCGCCGATTGCAACGAGAATGAAGACAATCCAAGGAATGTTGGCGCAGTATTTTATAATGCGACATGATAACATAAATATCGAGTTCCTATCATCTGCTGGTAAACTGAAAGGGTTCGAGAAGCAGAATGAGAACCTAGATTCCGAATATAAACAACATAAAAAGGATGCAGTTTTCTATTGTTCGCGGTTCTTGGAAACAGAGCGGTATGCCGATTGGAAACATATACTAGAAACAAAAAAGAAGGACGACTTGGCGGACTGTTTTCTACAAGGGATTCATTGGATGAAACGTGAAAATATTATTTCCTCTGCGTAGAACTTAAACATAATTTATGTATAATAATAATAATAAAATGGAAGTCATTGATTTAGGCAGCTTAGACTCGATTACAATGAATATCGGGGAAACTAGACAGACTAATTTCGGTGGCGGAATCGAGCTTCTTATGAATGATAAAAACAAGAGTTCGTCATCGTCTACTAGAATCGATTTAGGAGAACTTGACAATTTAGAGAACGAACTAAACGAGCTTTCGGGTATGAATATGACTCCTGCACCCGCTCCTCCTCCTGCGCCTTCAAATAAATCGATTGGCGGTGGTTATTTTGGATTTGGTAAAAATGACACTTCGGCGGATGCAAATGATTCAAAATTGGGCGGAGCTACTGTGGATAGCATCGGTAATACGAAGACTTGGGATGGGTTCTCCAAGTTGAATGAGGTTCCTCTGGGAGGTGGTGGTGGTAGTGCTGGTGCGAATTTGAACGAGCGCGAAAAGCGTAGGAAGAAGCGCGTTATGATTAAGAGTTTGGAGCAGTGGCACGAGAAGGGTCTTGTGAAGAATATTTCCCATTTCAATATGGAATCTACTTACGAGGAGGTGGAGGACGAGTATGAGGGGGCGCTCGAGGATAAGCGTAAGCGCGATGCAATTAAAATTCAGCAGAACTGGTTAATCACCGCCATCAACACCATCGAATACGGTAATGCTATGTTTGACCCATTCGGTATCTCGCTCGATGGCTGGGGCGAGTCCATTAGTGAGGATATTGATAGTTATGACGAGATTTTCGAGCAGCTCCATGAGAAATACAAGGGTGGTAAGATGAGTCCGGAGCTGAGTCTATTGATGCGTCTCGGATTCAGTGCGAGTGTTATCCATTTCAGTAATAAGGCACTCTCGACTGCTGCACCTGGATTCAATGATGTTATCAAGCAGTCGCCTGAACTTATGCGTATGTTTACCAATGCAACGGTTGATTCGATGAAGCAGACCGCGCCCGGTATGGCGTTTGCGAGCGAGCTACTCAATAGTAATAAGCCGACGACCATGAATCGCCCGCCACCTGCGCCTGTGGAGACGCGTAATTTCGCACCGCCACCGGCTAGCGCAAGGCCCGGTATGCAATTCACCCAGAACCGTCCGGACATTGACGCGGGGCGTGGCGCTATGTTCCGTGAGCAAGGAATCGATATTAGCAACACTGCCGCGGAGACTCAGCCCAGGTCAACTAGACCCGAGATGACTGGACCGCGCAACATGGACATCGATAATATCCTATCGGGACTCAAGACGAAGAATGTCAATATTTCGAACGACGATGACTCCTTAGTTAGTCTGAGTAGTTTGAACGATATTAACGGAACAAATATGCCGAAGAAGTCCGCCAGACGTCGTAATCGGTCGGATAAGAATGTGATTTCTCTCGACATTTGAAAAATTAAAGAATTTCAACACAAAATGTAGTAAAAATTGATTCACGTTTTTTCAACTTAACTGTAATAAATTCACGAAAACAACGATTTAACAACTAACAAGATGGAGGCCAAAACTAAGACAAAGACGATTCAGTTCACACCGGAGACCAAACCGGAATATTTTGGTAAGATTAAGAAGCCTGAGCCCATCAAGTGGCAGGTAGATAAGCGCAAGGCGCTCGACGACGGAGCCCAGTGGTATTATAGTCATCTGGGTGACATTCAGGGACCTTGGGACGGGAAGGTCATGCGTAAGTGGCTCGAGGCAGGACACTTCACACCGAGTCTTGAGATTCGCATGGGTTCAGTTGGCGATTTCGCTGAGCTGGAGATGCACTTCGCGAACATAAATGATGCGTTCTGTATACCATCGGAGCTACTTATGTCGCTCCTGTCCATTGGAAAGGATACATTCACTACAGTTTTAGACGGTAAGGAAACTTGGAGACTAGGCGAGGCTAAGCAGCGCATTCTTTGGGAACAACTCTCTCCCAACAACAACGTCTACATTGGAGAATACTACATGGGGAAGTTGGGCAACGTTATCGAACGTCTGCCGTTGTGTGGGGAGTGTCATGGCATAATGACCCCAGTAAAGGTAGATTCGGACAGCGGTTTGTTTTGGACTTACGGATGCAACTGTATGGAGAGCGACGGACCCGAAGAGATTGAGTCTGAGACTGAGACTAAGTGTTGTCGCCAGGTGCCGAAGCCGTCCGACTTAGACGGAATGGTCAAGCCCTCGCCGTCCATTCTGTTTGAACTATGCCACGACCATTGTTGCCGCGTGTTGCCAAATGGATGTTCTAAGACAGAAGTAATAAATACCAGTAAATTGCAAATCAACCTGGCGAGCGCTCTATTGACTAAGAAACTCCTGGTTCATAATAACGACCATCTCGACGGCGCTTGGTCGTGGAAGGATTGGAAGACTGGTCGTGAGCAGGCAGTTTACTTCTTTGATGATGGCACCATATTCTCTGAACGCAAGCCATTCGGAACCTGGAAGATAAACACAGGAGTCACGGGAATCGCAATATATCAGCAACCCGGTGATTGGACTACCTTATATCGTACACACCTCAGCGAGAGAATCGAGATAACTCTCGATAATTGCTTTGTTGGCCCGGAAGAGATTGAAACTGTCTATATGTATATACTACTCGAAGCGGACACTGGATTGTATTATTTGCAGCAGGACTGTGCATATTTCCAGAAGATTGGTGATGAGGTGGTGTTGGCGGATGTGTTTGGAAACCCAACAAAGTCGGCGTCGAAGAAGATAATATACGAGTAAAAAAAATAAACATAAAAATTAATTCTGTAAATAACATATTTTTTATTGCAAACACAAGTCCGTCTTGTATCGAGCTCGACACGACAGCATAATAAATAATATTTTTGAAATCGATATAAAGAAGAAGTCGTATAGATAAGTAGGTGGGGAGGCCCACTTCAAGAAAACAAGGTGCTTTTATAAACGGGAAATTGAGATTTGTGTATGGTATACACCGGTGTAGCTCAGAGGCAGAGCATTTTACTTTTAATAAAATGGCCGCGGGTTCGATCCCCGTCACCGGTATTCGGATGGTGATACAGCTCACGGAGCAAAAACAAACAAATATGGTTCGAACCATTTTTTATATTTATAGAAAATTGATTTACAAAATTAATTTCATAAATAAAAAGTATAAATGACCACCACAGAAGAAGAATGGAAGGTCATTGAAAATGCTACAAATTACGAAATCTCAAATTATGGTCAGATTAAAAACACAACAACGAAGCGAATATTAAAACCAACATTAAATGGTGGCTATTTGGCGATAGGATTGCGTATAAGTAATAAAACGACGACTGCATTCGCACATCGTCTTGTAGCCACGCATTTTATGGTGTGTCCCAACGAAACTTATGTCGTAAATCACAAAGACGGCATTAAGACTAATAACAATGTAGAAAATCTTGAATGGGTTTCACAATCGGAAAATGTTAAGCACGCATATCGATTGAATCTACACAAACCAATCAGAATTGGCGTATCTCAATACACATTATCAAATGTCTTTATAAAAGAATACGATTCGTTGCTTGATGCCGAAAAAGAAACAGGGATTTCTAATGGGCATATTTCAAACGTATGTAGAGGAGTTAAAAAAACAGGAGGAGGATATATTTGGAAATATACCAGTTATATACCAACGAGACAACCGTCGCCAGAAGGTAAAACAATGGCTGGATATCCAAACTATATCATAACAAACGATGGTAAAGTTTACAATTCGCAACGAAACAAGTATTTAGTTGCCGCCAAACATGAAAATGGATATATGGTAATCAGCTTATGTGGCGAAGAAACTCGAAAATCATTTAGTATACATAGACTTGTCGCTTTACTGTTCATAGATAATCCAAATAATTATCTTGAAGTAAATCACATAGATTTTGACAAGACTAACAATAACGTTGATAATCTTGAATGGATATCTCGTTCTGATAATATGAAACATAATTTTAATAGTAGATAGATTTGTAATGCGTTTTCGTCAACTTTTTCCAAAAAGTTGCACCCAGTTGAGTGCCCGAGTGGTTAAAGGGGGCAGACTTAAGATCTGCTGCGTTAGCTTCGTGGGTTCGAACCCCACCTCAACTATCATCCATCTTTGGGAAAAGTGGAGCCAATTTTTTGGTAAGTGTTTCCCAGTTGTTAAAACACAACTGCCTTTATGGTAAGGAATTTCGTCCGTTTAGCTCAGTTTGGTCAGAGCATCAGTCTTATGAGCTGAGGGTCGGGAGTTCAAGTCTCCCAATGGACATTAGGAGCAGCTTGTGGAGCAAATTGGATATAGATTGATTTATTCGCCTGATTTGAGAATGAACAAACAATATGATTTATTCCTTATCGGCATTCGGAGCAGCTTGTGGAGCATACTTTGATGTAGTTTAGTGGTTAGAACTAAGTCGCGTTAGACTTCAACCTCGGGTTCGATTCCCAGCGTCAAAACGGAGGGGGATACAGCTCAAGGAGCAAAACTCTATTGTGTGCTAAGTAAGCAATCATACAAATATATGTATGAAAATACTGGGTCTCGAATCCCGTCGGTAGAGGGAGCAGCTTGTGTAGCAACGGCAACAGCTCAAGGAGCAAAAAACTCTATTGTCTGTTAAGTAAGCAATCATACAAATATATGTATGAAAATACTGGGTCTCGAATCCCGTCGATAGAACCGGAGGGGGATACAGCTCACGGAGCAAATTGGATATAGATTGATTAACAATTTATATTCGCCTGATTTGAGAATGAACAAACAATATGATTTATTCCTTATCGGCATTAGGAGCAGCTTGTGGAGCATTTGGTCTCATGATGTAATGGTAGCATACTTGTTTCTGACACAAGATATTCTGGTTCGATTCCGGATGAGACCTATTATCTACTGTGATACTAATGGGTTAAGTATTATGGGCCACTCAGGCCGCATAAATGTGGGTTCGAATCCCTCCAGTAGAACGGAGCAGCTTGTGGAGCATACTTTGATGTAGTTTAAACCGCTGAAGATTTAAATCCGCCCCTTCGGGGCTAGGATTTATCTCTTTATCGGTCATTGACCACGAAGAATGTGAATCCGCAGAGCGGATTAAATTCTTCGTTGGTTTAAATCTAAAACGAGAGGACCAAACTTATCCCTAAATTTCGGTTGGAGCCCGAACATCAAAACTGGAGGGAGGATGCAGCTCATGGAGCAAAAACAAGTCTGATGTGGTCTAGGTGGTTATGACAGGGATCTTTCAAGTCTCTGACTCGGGTTCGAGTCCCGACATCGGAAACAGGGAACCGACGGTTCCCCGCACCCCTCCCTCATGGGAATGTAGTGTGAGATACAGCTCGTGGAGCAAAAGAACAAGTCTGATGTGGTCTAGGCGGTTATGACGTGGAGTTCTCAACTCTAAAACTTGGGTTCGAGTCCCAACATTGGAAACAGGAGGGTGATACAGCTCATGGAGCAATTAAGGTTTCTATAGCTCAGCCGGCAGCAGCGTGCGACTGTTAATCGCAAGGTCACAGGTTCGATCCCTGTTAGGAACGTTTGGAGGGGGAAGCAGCTCAAGGAGCAAAAGGAATGGTTAGATAGATAGCTTAGATGGATAAAGCATGACCAAAAGGTCAAAGTCGCGGGATCGACTCCCCGCTCTCAATAACCAGGCACTCACGCATTGTTCGGTTGCTCACAGCGAACCCTTTTAAAAGCACTTTTAAGCTCAAAAAAGCAGCCCGAAAGAACAATATCTTTAGTCGTGTAGTATCACATCTTGCAAAATAGCAAGAAATAACTGGGGCAGAACCAGTCGTGGTTGGAACTCTGTGGCGCAGCGGTAGCGTGTTGGATTCATAACCCAAAGGACGGAGGATCGAGACCTCCCAGAGTTATCACATTCCAGTCGGTTGGAATTTTTGGTCGCGTAGTGAAATAGTATCACGTCTTGCAAAATAGCAAGAAATAACTGGGGCAGAACCAGTCGCGATTGCGCGTGAAATTGGATTTACGCAATGCAGGCTTTAGCTCAGTTGGTAGAGCGTTTGACTGTAGTGGAAAACAAACATCAAACAGCCGCTGGTTCGATTCCGGCAAGCCTGAACCGAATTTCGTTGGAGAAATTCGCCGCCCCAATTTCCTCTACGCAAGAGGGATTGGGGTTTTTCGACCCAATAGTGTAGTGGTTATCACAGCGGTCTTTGAATCCGTTAACCTGGGTTCGAATCCCGGTTGGGTCTTTTTCCAAAGGTAAAGCCAAAAACCCTCCCTTAATCGGGAGGGTTTTTTGCGTTATAAAACCTTGTAAGTGAGGGGTCATAGGGGAACCCGTAAGGGGGTCGTAGGGGGGCTTCGCCCCCTACTGTCCGTGTGGCGAAATGGATATCGCGTCCGACTTCTAATCGGGAGATTGTGGGTTCGATCCCCGCCTCGGACTTAAGGAACCTGTGTAAAATATAATATATTGCTAATTTATAATGAACCCCGAATTATCTACGTTTATTGGTATTATGGTGTTTTACATTCTTTTATCTTATGTAATTGGTCCAGTTCTGTTTTATTATGCGTTTGGAAAAACGTTGAAATCTGCCGGAAACGGATTTATTGTAGGTAGTTTAGTGTCGATTGCCTTATGGCATTTTGCAGGTTCCAAAATGATTTAGCCAGTATATTTTGTGTATTTATATAAACAAAATGTGAAATAAAGAGTCCATATATGTATTGGACTGCAATTCTAGCATATACTATCAGAGAGGGTTACCTAAACAGCATCTTATCGATTGTTGTCCTTACACAGAAAAATTGAACATCACGTCCGCATTGCCTATTTATAACAATCCAATCCAACATGTCTAACGTCCATAATCAGGGAACAGGAGCGGGCGGAGCAAATACAAATTTGAACGGCAAAACGTTCGAACAAACTACCAATAATGAGTCTCGGCTTCTATCGTCCGGTTTCGTTCGTAAACATATTCCAGGATGTAATACGAATACCAAAAGCGGATTCTACCTGATTAAAGAGTCAAATCCATATGAAAGCGTCACGTATCTTACGCAGGGTGGATTGAAGAAATATTTTGCGCATTTCTTCAACAAGACGATGTGTCGACACCCAGATGAGGCATATTTATTTCGGCGCGGAGACGCGTACGTGCTTAAAATTCTCGAGAAGAAAACCCAGCACACGAAGGGCAGCGTCGACACAAAACTTCTGGCGGGAAGAGGATTCATCGAGGAGTATGAGTTTCTACTCGGTGAAAATTTCACAGTTCGCTATGCATTTTGTATTTCTGCGTTCTTGAAGAAAGATTATATTGCTGACTGTGTAAAAGGTCAGGCGCTCCGCCATATCACCAAAAAAAATGATATTGTGGTGTTATTCGGCGACGAACCTGACTACTACGAGACACTGGATGCATGGATTAGTCTATAAAAATAATACTTATAATCCAATATAATTATTATTTAGACCATTGAACTACCTAAACAGCATCTTATCGATTGTTGTCCTTACACAGAAAAAACGGTGTAATACAATTCCAAGCGCGAACAATGCAACGAGAACATACAGGAATTGATACTGTGGTAGAAGTAACCGGTGAATCAAGAACGCACCGATGATTGTTAAAATCACGTCAACTACTGCAATGTTGAATAAACGGAATGAATGTGGGCCCTCGCCGACCTTACCGAAAATCTCGCTATATTTGCAGGACATGGTATAGAATTTAGTTATATTATTTTTTTAATGGTTCTGCGCTTCGATTTGCGTTTTGATTTCGTTTTACGTTTGGATTTTGATTTACCTCCTCTTTGAAATTTGCTAGGCGGTCTGATTTTAGACTTAGGCGATTGGGTGTCATAAGGTGGTATCGGGTAATGAACTCCATAAACTGATTTTCTAAGTGCCAAATTTTTTAACTCACCTAGTTCTGGAAATAAGACAATGTTCTCTTCGGTTATTCCAATTATTTTCTCTGTTGGTATAATGCCAGTCGGTAGTGTGTTTCTTATTTCTTCTGGTAATTCGCCGATTATTGTAAGCAGATTGTTTACATATTTACCAGGAACTGCTTTTATAGATTTAATGCCGTCGGCACTCATTGCATCAACGTTTGCTTGTGTATCATCTGTAAAGAAAACAAACTGTCCCTTCTCTATATCTTCAAAAGTAACTTCACTGCCACTCATTGTTCTCTCTTTATTATACAACTCTTTCTCTTTTTCAAATACTTGATTTAAGTAGTCGTTCATATATGCAACCTTTTTTTTTGCCCAATGAATATTAGATGCACCATCATCGCTAAAAAATCCATCAACATAACTCATAAATCTCGGGTATTCATTAAATTCGTGTTCCGTTGGTGCAAATACTGATACTTGTCCTTTTTCGAATACTTGTCCCTTATTATTTTCTCCGCTTGATATTATTAACCCTTGTGCATATTTTTCAAACACTTTCTTAAGCCAAGGAATTACAAGCGTTGATATTCCACGCGTTATTATGCACACATTTACTCCCTTACTAATCAACCATGCAACCATTCCCGCAAAAAACCGTTTGTTTGGTTCATCCATAGGGCTATTTTCAGTATATTCAACGCCACCGCTATGATGTTCTGACACAGTTAAATCTAGGTCTACTACCAAAGTGTGTGCACATTCTTCTGGTTTCTGTATTAGTTGTTCTCTACCACTATGTTCATATTGTGCATACCCTGGTAAAAATGAAGTCATTTATATATTATATTTATATATAAATGCAAATATTTTCTAATAACGACGTCCACGAGATTTCCTACCACGCGACTTCTTCTTTTTTTTGTTAGTCTTATTCTTCTTCTTTTTGTAAACCTTCATTTTCTCCTCAACTGGAACCTCAGCTTTCTCCTCATCTACAACTGCAACCTCAGCTTTCTTCTCGTCAGTGCTCAAACCATTCTTCTCCTTCCAAGCATCATACTTAGGTCTCACGTGACTCGCAAGCTTCAACATAGGAACATCCTTGTTCTCCGGACTCGCACGCTCTTCGGCCATGAACTTCAACCAAGCATTGCCCATTTTATATATACTACGCAGATATTTTTCATTAGTACTGCTTCAGAAATTCATGAAACTCAATATTAAAATCCACTACCGGTTTGGGGTATTTCACATCTTTATAATTCACATGCGCAACCTTCCAATTAAAAATATCGCGAGGCGCAACATCCGCCAATTCAGGAATCCATCGCTTAATATATTCCGCTTCGCTGTCGAATTTCTCCGATTGAATCCATGGACTAAATGTGCGAAAATACGGCATATGGTCTACACCCGTTCCCGAAATCCATTGCCAGTTTCCATTGTTATTTGCAACATCATAATCCACCAGTTTCCTAGCAAAGTATTTTTCTCCCCACCGCCAATCAATCAACAGTGCCTTCACCAAAAAACTAGAAACGACTAAACGTCCGCGATTATGCATCCAACCCGTTGTATTCATTTGTCGCATGGCCGCATCCACAATTGGAAACCCTGTCTTACCCTTACACCATAAATCGAACTTGGACCGGCTATTCTTCCACTTAATTGCATTCTTGGGGTCCATTTCCGGGTATCCGAAGAGAACATGTGCGTAAAACTCGCGCCATATAAGCTGTCGACGTAATTCGCCTGTAAATTGTTTATAGACTTCGCGCACCGACACACATCCAAATTTGATGTATGCCGATAACAACGTGGTGTTTGTCGCAAAATGGTCTCGCGTATCCGCATATGTTTTGTTGATTTCTTTAATAGAACGCAATCGCTTGAGACCCAAGGTTCTCCCACCATGCACCAAAACGTCATCGTTGGTCTTCACAAGCAATCTCCTTGCATCGGCCAACTTTATCTGACTATGCACGGCACCATACGCATGTGATTTGAGCACCGACTTTCTCGTGGTAACCGGCGATTCGACTGGTAATGGGAGAACCGTCTCATAAAAAGGCGTGAATACTTTGTATGGATTACCAGATTTACTCACTATAGTTCCAGGTTCATATAAATAATAATCTTGATACATCGAACACTGGACGTCCATCTTCTTACACAACCGGACAATCTCATCGTCACGAATGAGAGCATATGGTGTGTAATCGCGGTTGAAGTATACTGCATCGATTTGGAGAACCTTAATTAAATCACGAATAACCGACTTATTTTTACCATAAAATGTGCTAAGTTCTCCTCCAGCGGTCTTAATGTCAGCGGCTAGGTCTTCTAAACTCTCTACCATGAATTGGACCGCGTTGTTCGATTTATATGTATTGGTTGGACCAACCTGCTCCGGCGTGAATATAAAACAGGTAAACACATTTTCACACTGCGTGGTTGCGTGGTGTAGCGCCATATTATCATCTATACGTAAATCCCTCCGGAATATAAAAAGCCCATTTTTCACCATTTACTATTACAATACGGTCATATTTTTTTATCTTATTTTATAAAATATAAGATAAAAAGATATGACCGTATTAATATATATGAATCACACCTTGTTATCTATTGGATTGTTCCTATTGCATATCTATTCATCTATCAAAATACACATATCTATGGCCTGGGCTCACATATACAACAATAGTGTTTTGGTTCAACACATAGTAGCCGGATTACATACGTTCATGTATGAACTGAAGCGATATTTCTATAGCTGCAGAATCGAACCCCCATATCCATATTGGTCAGTATTTTGTGATGGAAATGAATTGATTGTCCCTATTTCCACGTTGATGCAAGATAATGTAATTATACTATTTAATATGTTACTGAACAGTTTCCAAAATACTACAGTAACACTGAATAGCGAGTATCTCCTGATGATGCGTGTAAACGACGGAGCAATTATTTCTCGTATATATGATGAGAACCGAGACGATTATGGAATTGTTCTCGAAAAATCCAGGAAACATTTCTTGAGTGTCGAATATACCCATCCCGAAATGTCGAGCCGAATCGTGCTCGATTTGGACTCATCGTTGTATTTAGTCGGAAACGAAGTATTTACCGCGGGTTTTGTCCAACGCTGTCTCGAATATCAATCAGAAAATTATGTGTTTGACGATAATTACGTATTGGACATAATGGATTCAAAAATCAAAATGTTGACACTGAAGAAGGGCGAATATATTATTATTGGTAAGACAGAATACGAAAAAAGGGTTTAAAGATTTCTATAGTTATAATATACGGGAAGCTATGGATCCAACCCACAAACTGCATGGTAAATGGGATTTGTATTACCATTTACCACACGACAAGAACTGGGAACTGTCTAGTTATAAGGTCATTCTGGGTGACATTGACACTGTTGAGCGAACGATTCTAATCAATGAGAGTTTGACCGAGCACATTGTGAAGTATTCGATGTTGTTTGCTATGCGGTCGGGTATTACTCCGATGTGGGAGGACCCGAAGAACAGGACTGGTGGCTGTTTTTCATTTAAGGTGATTAACAAGCAAGTTTTTGAGGTTTGGAAGGCATTATTTTATGCTATGTGCGGAGAGACATTGTGTATCAACAAACAACATAGCAAGTTTATAAATGGAATAACCGTTTCTCCCAAACGGAATTTTTGTATTGTGAAGATATGGATGGAGAATTGCACGCTACAGGACCCGAATATAATTATGGATATTCCGAACCTGCAGAAGCAGGGGTGCTTATTCAAGAAGCATGCACCCGAATTCTAGGAAAAATTGATTTATCGATTTATGATATAATATGGATATCATAAAACTAATAATGGCAGAAGAGCGAATTCTAATGTGTTTGACGAAGCTAGAGGGGCACTTGGGTTGGGATACGAGCACCATGTGCATTACATCTCGCATTCTAAACTTATCGCATTATATTTGCCCTGAGCCAATCGAACATAGGGCAATTTATGCACTTCTAGAAAACCGATGCAGTGATAGTGATTTGAAACCTTGCCAACAGTGTGTGTATCATATGCTACCGTTCTTTAGATTTGCGGAGGATGAATTGAATGAATATGTGAATGTTTTGCTCGGCGATAATTGCGAATATCAAATGCCTGGCCACTGTATGTTTACGGAGGAATTCTATGAAGAGATATACGAACTAATGGTGCAGGAGCATTTGGAGAGTTGGCGCGATGGTTATTTCGAGCCGGAGGATTTGACGCCTGACGAATTGGTGATGCATAATGAATATATCGCGTATGCAAAGGAACACAAACTTATGTAAAAATAAACACCCACTTGATTGTATCTTATATTTATTTTTTGTTATCATATAAGGTAAAAAAACGATAATAAAAAACGATTCTGTTGATACCTACAATCTGTATATATATTGTTCCATATCTTAATGATTTGTTATTGCGAAAAACGCATATACAAGGGAGGGTTTGTAAGGGTTGCGCCTCCGGCGCAGTTGAAAACTAAGTTTTCTAGAACCGTAGGTTCCCTACGCCGAAGAAGGGAGGGTTTGTAAGGGAACCGTAGGTTCCCTACGCCGAAGGCAAATCGGCCAAACACATTCGAATCTCGCCCAGACTCGCTACATCATACTTAACAATCAACGGTAGGTCGTTTCCAAGATACAGCTCGAGCTGACTACAGAGCGGCGTGCATTTAATGAAATGGCTCAGACTCTTGAGTGAAAACTCGCCTTGGACTACGACCGCCGCATCTGGCTTATTAATGAACTCCATATATCCACCCGATTCCGACCTCAGAATGCGCGAACTTGCAAAGTCGCCTTCACACGAGAAAATCAAGTCGTTACCAACCGACTGGATGACAATGCGGTCGGAAATACCCGTAAGGTCGCGGATAATCTTCTGGAAATCGGTGGTTGGCATATTGATGACCGTGGAATACTCGACATCCGGGACGACGAACTCCTCCGTGTCCGGCTCGATAAGGCGCAACTTCTGATTATAGCGCTGCTTGATATCACCATTATCATATTGAAGACCCAGATGAGAAACGATACCATCATGATAATCGGACTTATCGATATAAATCGTAAGCGTATCGTCGTTTGACATAGTGGAAATGACCTTGAAGAGATGGAGGGTATTCGCACACACAATGATTTTGTCGGGGTCACAACGATACTTCTCGAACCGGTCAGCGTGCAATAAGACATTTACCAGAATCGTATGTGTCTTATCGAAATTAATGATGCGCATACCCTGCTTCGTGAATGTAATTGACGCGTCGGTCAACACATCCTTTAGCGCGGTAATCATATTACGGATAGGCGAGACCTGCACACTTTGAATTTCTAATACTTTATCTGAGCTCATTATTATCTTATTTAATGGACTTACTGTTTATATTGTTTTGTGCTGATTGAAAAGGATTAAGTAATAATTAATCTTATGTAATAAAAATTCAAATAAATATAGGATAATATAGTATATTATGCCGGTGGCGTTATACAAATATGTAGATCCAGCATTTAAACTGGGTGCACCGAGTGCATCAGATAATCTAGCTAAATCTGATACAATACATGATGGAAGGGGACCGTTAGGAACGAGTAATCCAAATTTTCCTAACATTCAACCATTTTTTTTTAATGGAATATCATTTGATGATCATGCAAATCTCACCTCTTCTACGGTATCGAATATCGAAGACGACGCAACCGCATATTTTGAGAAGACATTATATACACAATTAAACGAACATACCAGAATTACAATTACAAGCAGGGACTTACTTAGAGAATTCTTAATCAGTTCTATGTTTCTAAGATACGCAACTCTTGGTCAAGCAGCTACATGGCCACAGCCATCAGATAATCAATTACTTAATGCAGAACTTGACAGTATTTTTACGTTGCCAACCCAAATAAACCCTGCGACACTGTTAAATCCGAATCCGAATGCGGCGGCGAATATGGAAGAATTGAGTAGAAGGAGTTTTAATAGTCAATATGCAAAGGCATACATAAAATCAATTCTAAACTCGCCAGACCCCGCATCAGCAGTTGCTAGCGAAATGACAAGGGGTTTACCTCTTGTAACCCCGGTTATGTATGCATATTACGCGCATAAAAAATTATATAAAACTGGATGTAAAATTATGAAAATAAAAATAGACAACTGCGAATTAAGTAACTATACAAAATTTTTAAAACAATCGATAGGTTATTTTTTAATTAATTTTTTCAAACCGCCACCTGCAAATCAATATAATATAGCTGAAATAAATCAAACCGTCATTACATGCGACGCGCATCCAAATACATTATGTAAATTATTCGGCGACATACCTACTACTACTAATTGTATAACTCCACAAAAAATTGCTGACTCGGCATCAGCTCTTAATAATTTAGCGCGGACTATTTATAGATTTCCTTATAATGCTATTGTAGATGGTAAATATACCTGGGAATTTTCAAGCAATTTTTTCTCCAATGCATATGCAAAAATGAGTTTACAACTACGGCAACCGGCAAATGTACAAAATATGCCAAATGTGCCAAATGTGCCAATATCTACACCACTAGCATTAGGACCTACTGATTACGATGTAAATAATATGTATAACCTAAACTTAGCATTGCAACTTACACCCCCTGCACCCCCTATACAGCCACCTGCACTAAATCCGCCGTTACCACTGTTACCAGCGTTACCACCGATAGATTGGAATCAGCCATTTATAATACCATTCGACAATGCGCATAATACAGGTCCGAGTATAAACTATATTGCCGGAATCATTGATGATTTATTTTTACATAATACATCCCCAGACCCCAACAAAAAAATAACATATGGCAATTCTCCTACAACATTACCACAGAATAACTCAATCGAATTATGGGATCTAATGCTTAATATGATGAGGAGTTTTACAGGAGAGGATACTGCAAAAGTGTTAATTGATGAAAAACGCACAGGCGATTGGGAACAGTGTAACTCATCATTCTTTATGGCATTTTTATTTTACTTATTGATTATGTGTACCGGCGATCGCTTATGCGCATTATATTCTAGATTCCTGAAACACCGAACAATATTATCTTTACCTACAAGTATAACTTTATATAAATTTGATGATGAAGGAGGCGCTGTAGGAGATTATACGTTCTTGGAGACATTAGCAAAAACCCGGTTCAGAGAGAGACAAGCAATGTGTGAAAAACTTAGAAGTTTTAGTGACCACTTTGTTTTAACTGTAACTGATAGTTATCGAACAGAGGCCGACCCTACCATTAATAAAGTTATTAAGTTGTTATTTAAAACAGATAAACTGTTATACGAAAAATTAATGGAACGCTGTTCGCAGCCAATCGCTCCAGGGCAGGCAATGCCCGATAGTATAGTTGTAGAATTACTAACTAAGGTTAGAAATAAATTGACGGGCTCAGCGGCGGGTGTGCCAATGCAGCCACAAGTGCCAATGAACGAAGGCGAAACAACTGATGCTTACATTAGACGAACCATGAGTGATGAAGCTCGAGTTATAGAAGAATATAATAGAGAATTATTGGAATATTTAAAGCAATATGATGAGGATAATGAGGATGTTAAAACATTATTCGGCGGAGGTAAATTACCAGACGAAGCACCCGATTCACGCTCCCCGAAGATGACATTTGCTGGCTATTCGTTTGCTTGGAAATCTTCAGCAAACGGTTTTATTGACATTGTACAAAATTATGAACTAAGAATTGGCCGTAGAGTCAAACCTAAAACGGTTATGTTTGAGCATTTAAAAGTAATGCGTGAATCGCTCGAAGAAATACTTAATCATATCTTGGGTTGTTTGAAAATTTTACACGCACCTCCTCTAGATTGGACGCGGGCTATTGCCGATGCGGATGCATACGCCGATGCATATTTGAATTATGCGCTCGAACATGATGTTGATGCTATGTTGGTTGGTAATCCTGTTTTCCGCCAACCTGCTCTTCCAGTAGATATTACAAATAAAAACATTCATTGTATTAGATGTTGTCTTCGTCTGATTAATTACACACCACCAAGCGAACCCGTGCGAAATATATTTAAGGAAAATACAGAATATATACGTATATGTGTTGAAGCATTATCACTATTAAACAATCTGTCTGTTCCTCCCGCTGGTCTTCCTGCAGCTGCAGCGGGTATTCCTGGAGCAGGTTCTTCTGGTTATGGTGGTGGTAAAGTAAAAACAAGAGGTAAAATGAAGGGTGGCGTTGTGTTTCCCAGATCCACTGAATATGGCAATGTCATGCAACTGTTCATTTTGATGACTAGTCGATTATATAGTTTTTTTGCGAGTGAGTATCTAGATAGTCCAGCTGAAGACATTACAATTAGTCAGTATGCTGGTAATGTTCGTTCAGTTATGCTACGTGACATTATAAACAGCATAGAGCCTGACCCAACTTATTTAGAAAAAAAAAAGACGATTGTTAATATTCTATTTAGATTTGTCGAAGATGTTTTAGGGTCTTGTATTGAACCTGACAAAATGTCACCTGTTGAAAAACATATAATAGGAATGGTTATAGCACTTATTGAAAATTATGACCCTCCTGTGCATAATAATAATGACCCTCGTGGTGTAACCCAGATTGGTCTTTATATGCCAGAGTCAAATATACAACCTATAGTTATGCCTGGTTCAGATAAAGAAATTGCTTTAATAGCAGTATCGAGTTTTTTAGGATTTACTCGACCAGAGCGACCAACTCCGCCTATGCCACTTGTGCCAGCACCAATACCGAACGACGAACGATATGCTAAACTTAATATTTATGAAAGTGGGGTGAATTTACAGGGGATGAATCTTAACAATATCAATGATAATTTGGATAAATTTATAGAAGTATTTAATGCATTTAAAACAGCAGCAGCCCCACCCCCACCCCAATCACGAACACGTAATCGAATACCAGTTGCAGTTAGAGGTAGTGTTATGGATTGGTTAGAAGATTCTTCTGCTCTTCCTCCTGCTCTTCCTCCTGCTCCTCCTACTGCTTTTCCTACTGCTTTTCCTTCTGCTAAAGCTCCTCTTCCTGCTCCTCTTCCTGCTCCTCTTCCTGCTCCTCTTCCTGCTCCTCTTCCTGCTCCTCTTCCTGCTTTTCCTACTGCTTTTCCTTCTGCTCAAGCTTTTCCTCCTCCTGCTCAAGCTTTTCCTCCTCCTGCTCAAGCTTTTCCTCCTCCTGCTCAAGCTTTTCCTCCTCCTGCTCAAGCTTTTCCTCCTCCTGCTCAAGCTTTTCCTCCTCATCAAGGAAATAACTATATGGATGTCTCTGAGAAAGAACCACTGTTTACAATTGGTAAAATAAATAATGGTAAAAGAGGTCCTGCTAATACAACTAAAAAGAGGAGGGGCTTTGGGATGGGCGTTGGTAATTTTTATCCTGAACGTTATCCTGAACGTTATCCTGAACGTTATCCAGAAAAAAATGTTGGTGATACTAAACGACGAGCAGTACAAGGCGGCGTAAATAATAATACACACAAACGTAAAAATAAACATACTCGAAAAAATAGACAGAAGCACCGTTTAAATAAAACCAAAACCAAAACCAAAACCAAATCAAAAACAAATAGAAAATAGATATACTTACGAAAATTTAATTTTATTGGTATAAAATTGAATTTAAAATATCCTAATACTAATAATATACAAACAACCATGAAGCCAATTATTAAATGGGTCGGCGGCAAAACGCAAATAGTCGACAAATTAATCGACGCCTTTCCGCCCGTCATCGAAAATTACCACGAGATATTTCTCGGTGGCGGTAGCGTCTTACTCGAACTACTCGACCGTATCAAGTCGGGCAAAATCGAAATAAAAGTAACCGGGCGTATATATGCATATGACGTAAACGAGCCACTCATCTATGTCTATAAGAATATCCAATCCAACCATAACGAACTATACAGAATCATCCGTGGGTTCATCGATGAGTTCGGCGCGTGTTCCGGAAATGACGTGAATCGCGCACCCATATCCATTGAAGATGCTAAACTATCCAAAGAAAACTACTATTATTGGATGAGGGCGCGATACAATCGCCTATCACCCGCCGAAAAGACAACCGTCGAAGGTTCCGCCCTATTCATATTCTTAAACAAGACCTGCTTCCGTGGAGTCTTCCGTCTGGGACCGAACGGGTTCAATGTCCCGTATGGCCACTATGCCAATCCAGAAATAATCAACCGTGCGCATCTGGATGAAATGCACGAGCTCATTCGCGACGTCGTATTTGAATGCGCCGACTTCACAGTTTCCATGGAAGCCGGCAAAATTGGCGATGGCGATTTTGTATATTTAGACCCACCGTATGCGCCAGAAAATGCTAAATCGTTCGTAGGCTATACGGATAAGGGGTTTCCACTTGACCAACACAACCGGTTGTTCGGTATGTGTCGAGGATTGAAAAAAATGATGATGAGTAACGCCGATGTCGCCCTAGTCCGTCAAAACTTCCCTGCAGAACAATATACAACGAATGTGGTTTCATGCAAACGGTCGATAAACTCCAAGAATCCAGAGGCGAAGACGAACGAAGTTATTATAATGAACTACTAAGAGACCTAAGCAAGTCGGATGCTCCAATATATTCAAATCTACGACTACGAAAGAACTCGAGAAACTCCTGTTTTTCTGGGCTACACATTGCTCCGGGCAGAATACCGTAATTTTCCCTACACACCTTCTCCGCTCCACCCATACACAGAATCTTTACTGGTTTACCACATAATTTTGGAATTTCAGCATATTTTACAGGCACACCCAATATTTTTTCTCCTGCAGTTCCGCTAGTGTAAAATGTTTGAGCCTTTGCTTCTAGAATAGCATCATCCACCTCCGAATCTGGCTGATAACGTTTCTTTTTTACGGGCTTCGTCACAACCTTGCCGTGAAGGGTATAAATTTCTTCGCATATATGCTCTCCGAACTTGTTTGTCCATTGCTTATCTAACTTTAAATCCGTGCGACGAATCTTCATAATTGCCTGACCCCAATTATCTTCGAGTGCCTTGTATTTTACCTCATCTGATGTCTTGTTCTTCTTTTCGATTTCTGGGAGGAACGACAGGTCCCCAAACAACCACTGGACGACATCCTTTTGTCGAAGCAGAACAATATTTGGGTTTTCAATCTTTGAAATGAACGCCATAAACTGTTCAGTTGCCAAATCAGCTTCGGCCTTTTTAATTGCATTTTCAGCATCCTCGGCTGCCTTCGCAGCATCCTTTGCTGCCTTTTCGGCATCCTTGGCCGCCTTTTCAGCTGCCTTTTCAGATGCCTTCGCAGCATCCTTGACTGCCTTCGCAGCATCCTTTGCCGCCTTTTCAGCATCCTTTGCCGCCGTTTCAGTTGCCTTCGCAGCTGCCTTCTCTAACTTCTTTGCTTCAGACATTGTAACCTCGTTTACTTAAGTTTTATGTGTTTTTTGTTTAAATCAATTTTCTAAACTTTTTCTCAGCTTAGGTCATTTGAATTATGATTGCAAAAATATAATAATATACATTATTATATATTATGGAAATTACAATACCAGATTGGGTGTCTATTAAAAATTATAGGACCATGACCGCTGAAAAAAAAACATATGCAGTGAACGGTAACAAATTATTTCAATATGAATGGATGAAAGAAGAGGTGAATGAATTTTATGAAGCAATTTATTTAGAAGATACAGAAGAAATACGTGATGAAGCAATAGGGTTGATACGAACCTTTCAACAATTTCAAGATTCAAAACGTGTTGTATCTTTATGGGAAAAAGTAAGAAGCGACGTATTCGACGTTTTCCCTACACACAAAATATTTGTAGACGCATTTGTTAAATGGCATAAGAAAAAACTACAAAAAAATCAAGCAAAGGGTGTAACACCAGAAGAACTAATACATATTTCTAAACTAAAATGGAAATAATCCGGCGCAAATGAAACTACTTGTCCACCATGGTTTCTTTTGCGAGAACATGGATGACTTTCGGATAGTAAACATCACGTTCACTTCCAGCGAGCGACTGTCGTTGTATGTCCAGACATCGCTTAGAGAACTCAGAATCGGCATCCTGATAGTCTGGGTTCTCCTGTTTCCATTCCATGAGTTTACCCATACTTTTATAGGAAACAGTTTGAATCGCCTTTTGTAGCTTGGAATCATCGACCTCTTTCGTCCATTTATCTTCATCTTTGATATACATGGTTTCCCGTTTAACGTCGGTGCAATGAATTGGTCGCTCATTAATGCCGAGTTGTTTCAGATTATCCATAAATATCTTGGAAATTCCTTGCACAAAACCGAGCTGTGCATTGTTCTCCAGGTCTTGGTAGGAAATCTCGATATTCTTTACGAACTCAGTGAAGTTGAAGGCATCCTTACATTGCTCGTTCAAAAAAAGGTTAATATTGAATTTGTTGTTATTAATAGTGTTGTTGTTACTATTTACAATATTATTATTATTATTTTTACTGGAATCCAGAGCTTTGTTTACCAACTCAGCGGTAAGCTTCGATTGCTCGATTATGAAGTTCCTAAGTTCAACGTTGTCACTCAACAAGCGCTGATTGTCAGTCAATAAACGGTCAACGTCTGTTACATTACACTTACTTTCATGATACCATAAGCTATTACGAGCTTTATATGCTTTGTTACATTTTTTACATGAAAAGCTTGCTGTGGCATTTTTTGGCATTTTTTCGTTCAAATTTGTTCTATTTTGGTGTTTTCGTGTCAATTTGTGAGTCGTCCAATTCGACATTTTACAGCATCTAAAGTCACATTCTTTACAAAAAAACTCTTCGGCATTTTCCGCATTTTTTTTCATTCTAAATAGTCTATATATATAGAACGGGGAAAAATGCCGAGAAAAATACGTAAAAATATTATGCTGTCAAACTTTTCAAGAAAAAATGAAAATCAAAGCATCATGCTCACAACGCGATTTTCGAGAAATTTGGCGGCTGCATATTTATTTTTGGACATTTTATAAATGTCCAATTTTCAAAACAACCTATTAATAATGATTCCCTTCCCAAGACTTTTAAGACTTATTGATTTTCCTACTTAAAGACGAATATTGGAATGTATGATAAAAATCGCATAATAAATTTTGCTGCAAACCAACTTAAAATAATTGTTCGTTCGATACTAATGTATTATTATATCTTGGAACATGATAACCCTCGGTTGGAAAAGTGTGACAAACTGAATATTGTTAGAGAGCACACAACATTCGTTAATTGCGAAGACAAAACTAAAGTTTTCTCAATCGAACGATACTATAATGCAATTCAAATTAGGATGGTGTCCGAAGAACCTGTAATTGATATAGATGATTACACATTCGGGGTAGATATTAAGAAATATTTACGTGATAAATATCCGGATTCTGAAATTGATGTAGTTTCTTATAGATGTTATGGTGCTAATCGCTTAGATATGCCAGAAAGTGTAATGGATAAAATGAACGACATGATAGAGAACGATTATTTTGTTCATTACGATTGGGATGGTTATAGTTGGATAGATGGTGCTTTATGTGAATTTGGTTGGCAAAGAAATGAGAAGGAATATCCCACAGAATGGTGGATTTATAATCCACTTACAGTAAAACTTTACAGACCTCATCGTTTTGTTCTGCCTGTCAAAAATGTGCCTCATCCACCTTTAGACCCACTCGAGGAATTAACAATGGAAGAGATTTTAGAAAAAATTCACATGTAATAGCCGATTGTTGATTGACTGAGATCACCAAGCAAAAAAATATAAACGTTAATAAACTGACTATGATTCAAAGATTACGATTGTGTAATTCCAGCGACTTCGCTTTCGACCAATTTGTAATAAATAGCCCATCATCGCGATATTTCATAACCCGCGCATTGAACAGCACCTTTGCCCTTTCACTCGATTCCGTAAACGATAAATTCTCAACGAGCATACCATACATAACACACCGGTCAATGTCATATGCGGCGAGCAAATCCGCCTCCCTCACAATATGATACGCTAACTGATGTTCGTCCAAGTCTGGATACCCCTTCTGTTTCACTTTCGAGTAAGACATCGTTGTAATAATGGATACAACGATGTTCAATTCATCCTCCGTCAAGAACCCTTTCATGAAATCGCAAATGTCACAAATCGCGTTGAGTTCATTTGGCACGTATTTTCGGTCACACATGTCGTGCAGAATCGCGGAGGCAATGATGATATTCTTTTGTGCTGCAAGATGTGGGTTCTTGCCTACTTCACTCGCATATATACTAGCAGCGAATCTCGCGACCTCAATGCTATGTTTCAACGCGTGCGACTCGTCAATCTTATACTTTTTGGTATGGACAATTACACACTCATATGCGCGGTCTTCCATTCTTTGTTCTTTCGTTTTTGTTACTTGTTATTTTTGTTACAAAACAATTCAATTTTATGATAAAATTGAATAAAAGATATTAAAACAATCATAATAACAAAGATAAAATGAGACCACTTACTGCCACCCAAATTGAAAACATCGAGACGTTCATCGCAAACCACGAACCATGCCAATCACCATGCTTGTCTATACGCGACGTAGAAAATACAAAAAAAAGGTATGCTGAAATAAAAGACCAGCCACCACACACATATTATGTTGCAGGACACAACGCCAATGGATTTACTATGTATAATTTATATAAGTCAGCCGACAACACCGTGTATATTTGCACAACGTATATTGAAACGCTCAGTGCATATTATGCAGTGGATGAGGAGTGGATTGAGAAACTTGAACTAAAATAAAAATAAATCGTATGTATATTTTTTAATTATTCAACGGTTTATTTGTGTTTGTATAGCATAAAATTGAAATGGAATTTGTGCACATAATAAATGGCACCAACACAAAACAGTCAAATCAATACGATGCTCGTCACTCTTACGCTCTCTTACGTGCCCTCAGCTTCCATCAAAAAGCCCGTCTGGGCCTACCCGAGCGAACCCGAGTATACCAACTTCACACTTATTCCTAGTAACTCGGATGAAATGACAAAGGCAATGAGACATTACGATGGAACTCCGGATACGATGTATGAGAAAATTAAGGAGGATTTTGAGAGTTACGATGGGGTAAAGGCAGAGGCCGAATTCACGTTCGAGTATGTAGTGCGCGATGGGTTTTATCCAATTCAAAACTCGCGGGAGCCGAAGCCCCATGCAAAGCTACGCGTGCGTTTCTGGAGACTCAAGTCGGGACCGGTGATTGATAATGCATTCTATTGCAGAACTCATAGTTGTGAGTATAGCTTCGGATGCAGTCTTCTTAGACAGCTAAACAACACCTTGAATCAGACACTAAGCTTAGATAAGATGCTACAGGAACGTCTTAGGGGGCGCTACATCGCAAATGTCGAGGGACAGAGTATAATCCAGCGCTCGAATATGCTACGCAGGTGTCCAACGGTAAAGGGACCGGAGAATTGCGGAAACCCGCTTATTATAAATCAACACAATGATATTGAGGAGGAGGTCGATTATGATAGGGTGTATGAATATTATTATGGAATGTATGGGTCGAAAGAATATGATAAGCAGGAGAGAGACGACCAGGATGCAGTCGCGACCTTCCCAATGTAATAATAAAGATAAAACTAAAAACAAAACTAGTACAAATATATAGATGGGCATTAATGTTCATAACTCACTGATTCTATCCGTAATAATACAAACATTGGCAGGACTTGTAGATATTATAATTCTTTTTATGAAGGTTCCTTCGCGTATTTTTTTACTGAAGCAACTTTTGGCTTTAGAATTAATCGTCCAGATGGTAGAGGGTTCGTTCTATGCATACTGGCTATGGAACTTCAAGGCAATTTCAAATATAACTCCAAAAAGATACGCGGATTGGGTTATAACGACTCCGACCATGTTGATTACATTGATTTTCTATATGATATTTTTAAAATACGAGGAAATGAATAAATCGCACGAACTCGAATTTTTCGATTTACTTAAGAAAAACATACTTCCGCTCAGCAATATTCTAACACTCAATTGGGCAATGTTATTTTTCGGGTATCTAAGTGAAATTAAACTCCTGCCGACCACAACGGGTGCGTTCCTAGGATTCATTCCATTCTTAACATATTATTATATGATTTATAACAAGTATGCTAAATTTAGTAATAATGGTATAAACACATTCTTATATTTCTTTTTCTTTTGGTCCTTGTATGGTGTGGCAGCGCTGTTCCCATATAACATAAAAAATACATGCTATAATATATTGGACCTGTTTGCAAAGAATTTCTTTGGAATATTCCTGGCTTACATAATAATGAACAAAATTGAAGGAACGGAAACATAATAATAAATATGCAACAAACGAATGTCCAGCTTATCAGAGAACCAAATTAGTATCATCGAAGCATTTATTGCAGCAAATGACGCGGTCGATATGCCAGACATAGACCAGGAAAACTTGCAGATATTACGTGAAGAAATTAAAACACAGCCACCAAATACGTCATATATGGTGGATTATGACTCAAATCGTCGTATCATGTATCATATGTATAAGTCGTCAAAAGACAATTGTGTCTATATTATGGCAACGTCTATGCGCACTGTGTTCACTAGTTATGTCGACCCATTAATCGGATATTGTAGATTACAAAATTGAACCATTAACAAGCGAATTATTTTATAAAATAAACCAACCAATAATGAAATCAACACATATATTTAAGACGATTCGGCTTGCATATAATATAGAATCATTTGGCTCGAGCATGGTAGTATTGGAAGACGTAGTCGGAAACGAACTGAGAACGACTACGAAATTGTGTATGAACCGAATAAAAAATAGCGGGGTTCTACCTGAACCGAACAGCGACCAGTCGACGGTTTTCCTAATGTTGGACTGGTGTAGGAACTGTGGCGCCGAACCACTAGCAGAAGAAATACTGAGTTATATAGGTGTATTACCAACAAAGGATTTCACATTCGAACTAGTGTTTAGTGATGAGCTTTGCAACGTGCCTAGATTACCTCTGCAGATTACTATGAGAACGTATGTATGGAGACAAGTTGATGACAACCGTATGATTGATTATGTATTTGGTAAATTACGCGAAGCATTAAACCAGGACCTCACAAACCAGAAACATGCCGGCCGATACGTGATAAACAGAGACGAAAATCCGGTAGAATGCAGACCATCTAAATTGGTTAGATATGGGGCAGAGAGGGCAGAGAACGGTCCGCCATTTGACCGTGGAATAGCCCTTGGCCCGAGCGGTGAGGAATTAGATAACGACGACCCATATCTAGACCAATTTTATTACTAAAAAATTGATTTAATAACTATTTTTTATGAGTATTATAGAACACTCATAAAAATGTCGGAACAAGATACCGGCAAATTCCGAATTAATACCAAGGACCAATATTATACGAAGTCGTCAGTGGCTAGCAAGTGTGTTTCGAAGATACTCGAACTATATCCAGAGTCAAGTGCATATCTATGGGTCGAACCATCCGCAGGTAATGGCGCATTTCTGAACCAGGCGCCCGCTACCTCCAGTAAAATAGGAATCGATATAGAACCAAAAATGGCTGGAATACAGCAAGGCGATTTCTTGGAGTGGACACCGCCAAGTGACCAAACATGTAAAAAGATATTCTTCGGTAATCCACCATTTGGTCGCCAGGGGTCACTTGCAAAGGCGTTCATCAAACATGCCGCGAAATACGCCGACATCATTGCATTTATTCTTCCCCGGTCCTTCGTGAAACCGAGTATGTCCAGAGCATTTCCGCTAGACTTTCACCCCATATCGAGCGTCGAACTAGAACGAAATGCATTCCAAGTGAATGGCGACGAATACGACGTGCCATGTGTCTTTCAAATCTGGGAGAAGCGTGCGATGAACCGGGTATTACCTGAGCCTGCCAAAGAGAGAGGATTTTCATACGTAAAAATAAACGAACCGTTCGATATAGCATTTACGAGAGCGGGAGGACGAGCGGGCGTTTGTTATAAGGCGGGTAGTAAAGAGTTCAATGTGCAGTGTTATTATTTCATACGATTGGACAAACACAAAGACACAGTGGAAAAAATTATTAATCGCGTAAATTCACATAAATTTCCGGATAATACAGTCGGCCCACGGAGTTTATCAAAGTCAGAAGCAAATGAGGTTTTAAATCGAATCATTGACGAGTGTTGAACCAGCATCATTATTTTTTTTGTTGCTGATTTTCTTTTCATGAACGAAGGTTTCATCCTCGAAAAATTTACCATAATGCGCATAGGGAATCTCGCCCTTTGGATATTGTGCGAGTAAATCGGCTCCACTAATGAACTTCACACGAATTTCAGGAAAGTTAATATTACTGACCAATATGTATATCAGTTTATTCGCTTTCTCTTCGAACAATGTTCGGTCAAACTTGCGACCCGTTCCAATCATGCTCGACGGATAATATTTGCAACCGCGAGCAGTAAACGTCTTCTGGTCGTATTTGATGTTTGGGTCGTCATTATCGACGAAATCGAACTCTTTACAGCCAGTCACATGGGTAATCGAAAACTTCTGTGCCAGCCAGGGTTCAATCAAATGGGAGAACACTCTGCCATCATTGAATATTTTAGCCAACTGTTCTGGAGGCAAGCAATCAAATGCGATATTCGATAACGTAAAGCGATGGACTTGATTCATGCAGCGATTTGCACTTTGTATATGTGTTATCAACCTCAATCAATTTTTGCAATAAAATAAAACAACATAGAATATATTATATATTGTTTTGTAGTGATGAATGAATGTATTATCTGTTTGGATAATGTCCCAAGTAATGAACAGTCTACTATTGAATGTGGATGTAATTATGTCGTTCATATACAGTGTATAGAGAAATGGAATAACAAGTGTATAATATGCAATGAACATATTCGAAAGGTAGATTTTAGTATTTATAGGCGATTATACATACAATGTTTGGTTACGTCATTGGCGTTATTCGCGTTGATTATAATTTGGGGCCACTTCCACTAAACCATTGTATCGTGTTTTTATTTTTAACTTTTATCACACGACCTATTGGCACTAATGTGGCATTAATGGTCTTCGCTTGTTGATAATTGTCCATCGTGTAAATCTCATTCTTTGTCTTATCATAGGCATAGTCGACGCCTGCATCCGTGAGTTTCGCAACTTTAATATTGACTTTCTTAGTTTCCAATTCATCCTTCATATGCTGGTCCTCCTCAATCGATGGGTGCGAGCCGAAATCATTCGACTGTATTTTTCCATAATTATAGCATACCAGTTTATCTTTGTTGATACCTGAATAGACTGCACAATCGAACGCACTTTCTTTCACGGATTTTAGAAGCTGCTGATTAATGCGATTTTTAATACCAGCGGTCTCAAACAACGACTCGTCTGTGCTGAGTGGTCTGCCATTAATCTTACTGACGTCCTTCTCTAGAATCGTCTTGTTACCAATCTTCTTTAGTTTTTCTAGGTTGAATGTGGCCAAATATAAGAAGACTTTCACGGTTCTCAGTTCCTCAGGTAACTTCGAGTGACTGCAGATGCGCCGGGCCCTACCGATGACTTGGTCGACACGGACCATATGCCAATACGGTTCGACAATATGAACGAATCGCGTATTTTTTAGGTTGATGCCCTCCGCGCCGGACGATGTAATCATGATGATCTTTATAATCTCACCCATGTGATTGTTCTCTGCAATACCCTCGAATTCTTTGGTTATCGATGAAGGCACGTATTCCCATTGACTATTGTATATTTTCAATAGGATATCCTTTTCTTCCTCGGTCTCCGTTCCAGTATACAACATGAATTTCGGTTTGAGTTTGTCTTCGTCCTTTTGGTCGATTACCCAATCACTATGCGACTTCTTTTGTATTTTGAACTGTGCGTAGCCGTTGGCCTCGAGTATGACTTTCAGTAGTCCAATTCCTTCGACAGTTCGGAACTGACTGTATACTAGGTGCAATCCGACGTTGTCTTCGTCCATGAGATTCTTCATGATTTCCGTGAACTTCGGACTGAAATCCTTTAATTTGCTTGGTATGAGAAATTCATCGGGTCGATCGGCGAGATATTGTAGTGCAATTTGAATGCGCTCGTTGTATTCGACGGTATTTGGCTCGAACGCACCCTCCGCCTCCTCTATTTCCTCTGCATCCTTGGCCTTGTCCTCGTCCTCTTTCTCTTTATCTTCTTCGCTTTCTTCTTTTTCCTCTTCCTCATGCTTCCTAGCTGAAGGTAATGGGCGACCAGGTGGGTCCGGGAATGCAAAGTTACAGCAAGCGCGCGAACGAATCCTATAAGAGGATGTAGTCTTGAACAAATCATCATTTTTATTCTTACCCATCTTCTCATTCTTCTTGCGAGAGGATTCTTTATTACGCTCAATTTCACGTATTTTCTCATATACAGTGAATTGGTAGTCGCTCATCTCGACTCTAACTTCTTCATAATCACGCTCAACCCCAGTCTCATCCGTCCATTTTAATAGCGTAGGCAATAAGCTATCTTGTGTGCTAGGAAAATGCGATGTCAATCCTAATACGCGCCTCTTAAACAACTGTTCATTCTTAATGAGTTCATCATCGGCATCTACGAACATATTCAAAAAAGTATCAGCATCATCGGGTAGCGCTTTGTTCATTTCCGGATTGGGCTTACCAGTTTCTATGATTTCAATCTTAGCATTTTTTAGAATTTGCCTTATCGCCTTGAGGAATTCGACGTCGTTAATAATATTACCAGATTCATCCAACTTTACGCCCGCATATGCATCAGACACTTTGGCGAAACCATTTTTCTTCACATTGACAAATCCATATGGATTACGGGTTATCGTCAGTGTGCCATTATTATAGGCAACATAATCATATGTGTTAAAATTTTCGGCATCGAACATACGAAGAAACGATTCTGTGGTAACGGCTTCCTTGACATTCAACTGAAACGTCCAAGTCTTTATAGCACCACGTAGGATATTAAACAAGATACCGATTTCATTTGGGTAATTGATAATTGGCGTTCCGGTCATCATAACAATCTTGACATTGGTTGCCTCCATGAGGTATTTATATAGTATATACGAAATTGTCTTGGTTTTCTTGACCTGATTCACGATTCTACTTACGAAATTATGCGCCTCGTCAATGAGAACCACCGAGTTATCAAATGGATTTATGGTAGACTGTTCACTGAGTTCATCAAATATCTTCTTCATATTGGGAGCATTATAGTGAATCTCCTTGTATTTGTTTTTAATCATCTCGTCGAGCTGTTCATCTATAGCGTTCTGTTCGGGAGTGCTCAAATCAGTGAAATTCGCGGGCTTCTTGACATCGACCAACCATGCGCCCTTATGTTTCTGTATATATGTCATAGATAGCGAAAGCGCATTCGAGAGTAATTTCTCGAATTGAGGCTGCCCATCAGTCGTCACGAATTCCCAGAACTGATTCTTACGATATAGGTGGTCTCCACAATCCTTGAGCTGACTGAAAAAATTCTTACTCAGCGATGCAGGTGTCATTACGAATACCCGCTTCTCCGATTTCATCCCCTCTGCAATCGCAATCGACGTGCACGTTTTTCCGGAACCGAGCGCGTGCAACAGTAACAGACCTCTGTATGGCGTCATCAAATTCAAATAGTCGCGGACAGCTTTCTGATGGGTGAGTAGCTCAAAGCTCACGCCATCTTTGTCATCACATGTAAGTTCAGCAGACTTATCGAGGATTTCTTGACGATACGGTTGGAAGATTTTATTGAGCTTCTCGACGGATATTTTACGATTGTTCATGTATATGTG
>Ga0214919_10002304_pt1 | contig 30152 bp, 22 predicted proteins | sample LL1503_MetaG_FD_177994 | JGI IMG/M metagenome (GOLD analysis project Ga0214919, IMG submission 177994) | Freshwater microbial communities from Lake Lanier, Atlanta, Georgia, United States - LL-1503 | ecosystem: Environmental > Aquatic > Freshwater > Lake | place: USA: Georgia | collected... | reverse complement strand
AAAACAGACAAAACAGACAAAACAGACAAAACAGACAAAACAGACAAAACAGACAAAACAGACAAAACAGACAAAACAGACAAAACAGACAAAACAGACAAAACAGACAAAACAGACAAAACAGACAAAACAGACAAAACAATATACGTTATATGTCCGTTTGCTGAAAATAGTATTGGTCCCGATGCAATTAAACCAAGCGATATATTAACATCATATAATGGAACAACCGTTGAAATTTCAAATACGGATGCTGAAGGTCGTTTAATACTTGCAGATTGCTTATCTTATATTGTTGAAAAATATCCTAAAGCAATAATAATTGATTTTGCAACATTAACAGGTCAGCAAGAGTCATTATCAAGTAAAATGTTTAGCAATATATTATCTGTAAATAGTGAAACAGAAGTTGAAAAATTAATTAAATGTAGTAAAGAAATTAATGAATTATTAGTTCCATTACCATTAATGGAACAACACTTAAGTAAATTAACAAGTTATGTAGCAGATATTAAAAATGATAGTTCTGCGTCAAGTGCTGATATTATTATGTCAAGTTTATTTATGCGCCAATTCATTAAAAAACATACAAAATGGATACATATTGACATTGCGGGACCAAGCTATCAAGCAGATAATATTATAAAATACGCATCACCAGAAGCAAGCGGAATAGGTGTTCGTTTGCTATTTAATTACTTTAATAGTATAAGTTAATAGTATAAGTTAATAGTATAAGTTAATAGTATAAGTTAATAGTATATGTATATTTATATTTATATATTATAACTATATTTGGTATAAAATTGAAATGATAATTATATTGTAATAAATTATAATATTTTACTATTTATATAGTATTTACATTGCAAATACCGTATTAAGTTATTATTAATAGAGTCATCATAATTTAAAACCATAAATACAAGTATAATTAATAAAATGTCGAATTATGAATCTTCATTAGCATCAGAAAATATAACACATTATATTAATACCGATACTAAAGATACTAAAGATACTAAAGATACTAAAAATACTAAAGATACTAAACATACTAAAAATACTAAAAATACTAAAGATAAGAAATCTAAGACAGATACACAAGATGACATAACAACCCGTATACTTAATAATAGTAGTTTTGTCGGACGCTTTTTAAATAATAATACTAAACAAGATACAACACACGCTATAACAATAATAAATAATTTATGTAAAAATAATTTTAATAATATTCATATTATAAAGATTATTGAAAATGTATTACCATTTGCAAATTATGATTTTTTAATATTTATTAATACAATTAATAATAATATTATAAATAATGTTAAAAATTTAGATAATATTTTACATCATTTATCTAGTAATGATATAATTGCATTATTAGAAAATCAAACAATTAATATACAAACAACTGCTGAAAATATGGCAATGACACCAGAACAAATAATGTTTATTATTATTCAGTTTAGTAATTATAATGATACTATTATTAAATATTTATTTAATATTAGTTTTAATAATAAGTTTAATACTGATAGTAATAATAAACATAACAGAGTTGAAACAGGTTCAAGACATAATAAACGTGTAAAAACTACATACCTAGAACTAGTTAAACTTAAATATAAGACTAATTTATTGCCTTATAAATTATTAGAACATATGTTATATTATAATATTTGTAATGATATATTTGTATATGTTAAAGCGTGTATTGATAATAATATGTTATCATCAGATGTATTAAATTTTAATAAAATATTAGAGTCATTTACTATAATGAATAACAATAAAAAAAATGAACCATATAATATAAGCATACGCCTTAGAAGTCGTTTAATTGGTGTAATCGCATTATTATCGGAATTATGCTATAATTATTCATTAGAAATGCCAACCTATAAAAATTACGAAACTAAATTTAATACATTTTATACAATACTTAATGTTAATAATATAACTACATCTACTAATACAACTACTAATAAAACAATTTTAGATTTACTTGATGCTATATGCTTAGATAGTTATATATATATTAATGATGCTGTTCCCTGGGGGGCACAACAAGACATAAGATATATATATTTATAATAGTATTTGTGTAATAGTGTGTTTAATTTGTGTTAATTCTGTTTTGTAATTCTAATATTAAATATTTATTTTAATTCTGTTTTTTTTAATTTGCAAAAATAAATTAAACATACTATAATTTTTATTATATTACATTTTGGTGAAGTTAATATTAATTTTAGTTATTATTACTAATTTATGTTATTCTACAAAATATTAAATTTTAATTCTAATTCTAATTCTAATTCTAATTATTAATTATTAATTATTAATAATTAATTACAAATTAAAAATATATTTATATAATAAATATAATAATATATTAAGATTTAAAATGGAGTCCGCAATTCTTGGTAAATATGCTAGTGTTTGTGATATGCCTTATACAACGCAAAAACTTACGTATCATAGAGGTTATGGCAATCTTGTAATACACGAAATTAAAGGTGATAATACCGTTAGCACATCTATTACAAAAATTAATCGTATTGAACCTTTAAATAGTGAATTTGCAAAACCATACGAACATCAAATATCAACTGAAACAAATATTGCGTGGGCAGATAAACGTTTTTTTTAATATTAATTAACTTATTAATTAATAATTTAATTAATAAATTAATTAATTTATTAGTTCATTTTTTTTTTAACTTTTTATTAATATAATTTTAATAATTTTAATAATTTACAATTAATAAAAAAATAAAATATTATAATAAAATAATAATATCAATAACGTAATAAAACAATAAATTACTTAATTATTTATTATTTTAATAACCAAAATTTAATAAAACATTTAATTTAATAAATGCCTACTTATATTATTACAAATAAGAATGATGCAAACACAATGCAATTAAATAATATGAATTCTAATAATCAATTACGTAAATTTATGAATTATAATACTAATAATAATAATTTAAGAAAAAATCAATTAAACCTACCATCAAAATTAATTAATATACAAAATTTGAAATCATTTTCCGATAATAATAATATATTAGATTTACCAGATACACATTTAGATATAAATCCAAATGAAACTATACTTAATAGTATGGATGTAAAAAATTTAAATAATAATATTAAAACAAAAAATAAATCTAAATCAGAGTTTAAATCTGTATCTAGTTCATTTTCAAGTATAACACGTGATGGTGATACACAAAGCTCAGGTAAAACTATTATAAATAATTCAAATAAACCTTATTTACAAGTAGAGGAAACCGAAAACGGATCATCGCAACAATATATTATACCTAAACAAACCATTGACTATACTGCACCTAGTCTAATATATAATAATAATAATAACAATAATAATATTAAAAAACCTAATATTAAAAAACCTAACACTAAAACACCCAGCAAAGCAAAAAAACCTAAATCTAAAACCAAATCTAAAACATCTAGCAAAGCAAAAAAACCTAAATCTAAAACCAAATCTAAAACCAAATCTAAAACCAAATCTAAAACCAAATCTAAAACCAAATCTAAAACCAAATCTAAAACATCTAGCAAAGCAAAAAAAAATAAAACATCTAGAACATAATTAAAGTGTATTTAATATATAGTTTTATAAACTAGATTATACACTAGATTATACACTAGATTATACACTAGATTATAAACCAGGTTATAAACCATATTATACATCCATATTATACATCCATATAATTATTATTATTAGTATTACCTAATATAGTAATATAGATTATAATTTCTAGTAATAAATAATTATAATAAGAACACGTATTAATATTTATAATTTCATTATTTGTTATATTATTAATATTTGTTATATTTACTTGTAAAAATGGGGTATCATTAATATTATAAATAATTAAAGCACACACAGCAACTAAGCGAAATAATGAACTTGCCTTAAATACAAAATTATTAAACATAATCATTTTTGTATAATTATAACTAGATGGAAAACAAATAGTTGAAATCATATAGAATATAAATATATATATATTAAAAGTGATATATATCGCATAAAATAATAATATTATTAAAACATAGATACATATAAAAATTATATCAATGTCATAAATATTATTAGATATACTATAATTATTATATATTTCATATGTGTTATTATTTTTAATATCATCTAGATTGAAATAACTCTTTAAAGTAAAACCAAACCCAATTATAGAAATAAATGTTAACCCAATTGTATTGATATATAAATGCTTTAATAATATATTTTCATTATGTTGTTTATGTGTTATTTTACGTTGTTGCCGATTAGTATTAGTATTAGTATTTGATAAACCAAAAACAGTTTGCACATCATTATTATTTATTAATATTAAGCTATTATCACTATTATCACTATTATCACTATTATCACTATTATCACTATTATTATTATTATTATTATTATTATTATTATTATTATTATTATTATTATTATTATTATTATTATTGCTACTTATATCATATTTAACTTTTTTATTAGTTTTATTGTTATTGCCATATGTATTGCTATAAGTATTTAATTCATTCATATTATGTTTTTTATAAGGTGTGTTTGTTTTACTATTTTTATAATCAATTGTGCTTGAATTTATAGATAAATTAGAAAACGGATTACTCATTTTATAATTATTTACTTTATAACAAATAATAAGTAAGTAATATATATATATTTAAAAAATAATAATAAAAAAAAAAAAAATCAATTTTATATTAAGATTTAACATGTTATATTAATAACTAACATTAACATATATGAGTTAATTAATATTGTGCTATAATATCTTCTCTTTGCCAAGATATACTAGGAGGCATTGTTGGAACTTGGCATACAGGGATTATAGTTTCACAAATAGGCACATTATTTGGTGTTGGATATGCGTTAAATTGATGTAGTGGATTTGGTATGCAAGGGCGATGTGTATCTTTGCTTAAAATTTTAGTATTAATTTGATAATCAAAGGGTTGAACAACACGGTCTTGCGGATCCATTGGCAACCATTCAAAACGATTCCAACCAGTGCCACGCAATGTTGCTGGAGGATTGCTTAAACGGGTATCTTCAGTATATAATCCGTTATCTTCAAAATGCATAACTTGTGTAGTATTTACACATAATTTATCAGATGGATTACACCCATTACGTGTTTTACCAGTTTGAGAACTACAATAAATATTGGCATTAGAATCTGGCATATATTTACGGTCAGGACAATCGCTTAGATTACGTGAAATACCAATTAATTCACTATCAATATCAATTAAAGAAGTATTTTTATTTATACTTACACCTGATGATTGCGCAATATATCGAGGATCTTTTGGTAATATTGGTACCGTTTGATTATCAGGGCGAACTAATTGATATATGCCGGGACCTATCGTTTCTGCTAACTGATATTTATAAGAACATACATCATAAGGACTACGAGTAAAAGACATTTAATTAATTATTATTATTATTATTATGATTATTATTATGATTATTAATATGATTATTATTATGATTATTATTATGATTATTATTAATTAATATATAGTAATATTTTTTAATAGTTAATAGTTAATATATAATATATAGTTTTATTATATTTATAATATATTATATATTATTATTTTACTTTTTTACTTTATTACTTTATTACTTTATTACTTTATTAGGAAAAAATAAATGTAATAACATAAAATAAAAATTGAATTTGAAAAATTAAACTAAATTATAATTTAATTTAAGCATTTAATTACAATTATAATTACCTAGTATTAATATTTGTTATAATAAAATGTTTAATAATGATAATCACGAAATTATTTATATTACACCTGAAATGATGCATAAATATTATAATAATACTATTAATAATACTGCTACTGCTAATAATAATGCTAATAATAATATAAATACTTATTATAATAATAAAAATGATATAAATATAAATACTATAATAAATCAATCAAAACAAATAATATTTACTATAATATTATGCTTATTATTTATTTATATATTACAATAATAAATAAATATATTTAATTACGTATACTTATTTATACTTACTATACTTACTATACTTATACTTACTATAATTACTATACTTATACTTATACTTATACTTATACTTACTTATACTTACTTATACTTACTTATACTTACTTATACTTACTTATACTTATCTATACGTATAAATAAGTATAAGTAAGTATAAGTAATATATAAATATATATATATATTTGTATGCATATTGTCTGTTTTATTTTTTTTTTGTTTTTGTAGAATATGATTTATTTGTTTTTTGTATTTTATTAATATTGGTATTAATATTAGTATTATATTTAGTATGTGTTGGGATTGCGTTTTTGTGTATATTGTGTAATTCTTTTTGTAATTTTTGTTTTGTAATTTTTAATTTTAATTTATTAATATTTTTGTATAATTTATTAATACGTGTTCCTCCTGATTGTATATTTGTTTGAGGTAGAGTAGTTGTAGTATTAGTATTAATTGTATTTGCATTTGCATTTGCATTTGCATTTGCATTTGCATTTGCATTTGCGTTTTCATTTTCATTTTCAATATTTATATGCGTATTTAATTCATTAATAGATTGTGTAATTGTATCTAATGGTTCATTATGTTGTGTATTATTATTAATTTTATTAACTTTTAATAATGAATTAATATTATTAGCATTACTAGATATAATAGTGTTATTTTGTGGTTGCTGTTGCTGTATTGTGTTTTGTATGTTTTTGGGTGGTATTATATGTTTTTGTTGATTATTATTATTATTAACATTTAAAATATTTGCATTTGCATTTGCATTTGCATTTGCATTTGCATTTGCATTTGCATTTGCATTTGCATTTGCATTTGCATTTACATATGGGTTGGGTTGTTGTGTAAGATTATTTATTTGCTTAGCATTACTAGCAATATATTCATCTATAGAAACAATATTACGACCTTGATGTTTGCTATTACTTGCATTAGCATTATTAAAATTGGTATTAGAACTAGTAATAATATTTTTATTACTAGTATTAGGTGCAAGATTATTTTGCTGGGCGCCTTGTACGTTTTTTATAGTATTGGTATTAGTATCTAGTGGTAAGGGTTTCGCTTCTAAGGGTTTCTGATCTGTTGGTTTCAGATCTGTGGGGTTCGGTGCTGTGGGGTTCGGTGCTGTGGGTTTCGCTTCTGTGGTTTTATTATTTGCAATAATATTTTTTGATAAATAACCATTAGCTATATTTGCTGTGCTTGATACTAATTTTGCTACACCTGCTACATTATTACCAATACCTCCAAAAAAATTTTTAATACCATTTGTTGCTTTTGATATTATACTTTGTTGTAGGTCTTCTGGTTCGGCTTCTGGTTCTGTTTCTGGTTCTGTATTAATTAGTATTTTCTCATCAATTTTCTTAGCATCTTCTTTTGCTTCTTTTATTTGCTTATCGATATTAAATAAACTTGTAATATAAGCTTCTATTTTTTCCATATCTTGTTGTCGTGTAGAATTCATATACCGTTGTGTATAATCTTTTACATGTCTTAATAAATCAACTAGTTCTAACTGAACTGCATCTAATTTGTTTTTTAAAATATCATAATGCATTGTTGTCATCATATTAGATGGCATCATATTAGGTGTCATCATATTAGGTTGCATCATATTAGGTGGCATCATACTAGGTTGCATCATATTAGAATGTGTCATATTAGGTTGCATCATATTAGGTTGCATCATACTAGATGGATAGTGCATTTGCGGATTATATGAACTCATCATATTTAGTTGTTGTGTATTAGGTTCAGTTATATATTTATTATGTATCCTGTTTATACTTTCATCTTCACCCAAAGACGGTAAACTCATATTTTGTCTAATTTGATTTAATAAAAATACTTTATCAGTATCTGATATTTGTAATTTATCTATTTTATCTATAATAAGACTAATATCTAATGGATTATTCATTTTCTCTTTTGCACTTAATTTTTCATTAATTATCTGATCGGTTTCATTACGTGTTTTCAGTTTTTCTTCTTGTGTAGGACGCATAGATAATATATCATCATCAGACATATTATTTGATATGTTATTGTTTTGTATATCTTGTGCTTGTGTCTGTGCCTGTTCCTGTTCCTGTTCTTGTTTTTTTAAATTATCTTCAAATTTATGATATAATGCATTATACTGTTGATTTGCTTTACCGGTTTTATATGTTGATTGATTATTATCCATTATTTTAATATTTAAAATTTATTTATTATAATTTTTGTATATTTATTTAATAATATACTATTTAATAATATATTTAATAAATAAATATTATTTATGATTATATATGATTATTTATGATTATTTATGATTATTTATGATTATTTATGATATATCCAATTTATAATATTATAATAATAAAAAAAATAATAATAAAAACAATAACAATAAAAAATATTAAAAAAAAACACTAAAGCAAATTATTTATTAACGCTTTTACCCATATATGGGTCAACAGGGATCGGAGTATATCTAAACATTTGAGCAGGTGCCAAATGATATAAAGTTGTATCAATAACACGACCAGCATTAGATGGATTACTACGAATAACAAAGTTATCAGGTTTACACGTATTCATATCGCTATTAGGACACGGATTCTGATAATAAAGAGTAGGACAACGTGATGCTAAACGTGTTTGACCTTTTAGGTCAGATTCTAAATCAACCATTTGGTTTTTACCAATAATACTAACATCATTACCAGCAACAATACCAAATTCAAGACGCTTAGGATTTTTATGGACAAATCGACAATCATCAATAACATATGAGAATGTTCCGATTTCCTGAGCTAAATCATTTCTATAAGCACAACTATCATAACGTAAACGATTAAAAGACATTTTATATAAAAAAATAATATATTTATATATTTATATATTTATTTATTTATTTATTATTATGTTTATTGTTTATTATTATTATAATTTATTTTAATTTTAATAATTAGATTTATATTTATTATATTATATATAGATAAAAAAAATATTTAATTCTTTTAAATAAAATTATACTAAGTTAATAAACAATATACTATTTACAATAATAAACAATAATACTATTAAATAGTGTTATTGTGGTTCATTATAACCTTTATAATCTAAAGGTAATTTTTCATAACCCAACGAAGGTAATTTCTCATTGAAATTCGCATAATGTTGTGTATAAAGTTCTTTTTGATTTTTCGTTAATTCAGGATTACCATATTCATCCTTATAATGTTTATGTAGTAGTGTAAGCAGATGCATAATTCCTTTTTGTATTCTTTTAGGTTTTGCTTCAACCAAGTGTATACGCATCAACGCAAACATTCGTAAACAGAATTCTTCTGGGGATTCTTCGGGTTCTTTGGGTTTTTCGGGTGCTACAGGAGGAGACATTTTAATACCTTCTTGATATAATAATATTAACTATAATAATATTAAATAATTTCAATTTTTGTTTATTTTACCTATTTTACTTAGTTTTTTTAGATTTATTATAAATGTATATTAGTTTTATTATAAAGCAAATCACACTTTAACATTTTAACAATTCATACATATATAAACATTGATATATTTTATTATTAATTTTAAATGTCTAAAGTGTTAAAGTGTTAACGTTTTAAATTATATTGCCATTTGTGCGCTAATATTGGGATGTGATTTATATCCTATTAGTTCTAAGTCATCAAATGTAAAATCTAATATATTTTGTTTTTTATTCAAATTACCATTACTATTACTATTGTAATTACTATTACTATTACTATTACAATTACTATTACTATTATCATTATAACTATTACCACATACTAATAATTTAGGAAATGGGTAAGGTGTGCGTTCTAAATTTTGCTTAACTTGTTCAATATGTGTTTTATAAATGTGTGCGTCAGCAATAAATACAGTAAGTGTACCGGGTGTTAAATTAATACCCTCTAGATTACATAATAAATGCACGAATAAAGCACCAGTGCAAGTATTCCAATTATTTGCTAAAAAATAATCACTACTACGTAAATAGATTATTAGATTTAACTCTTGTTTTTCTACATTAACATTAAATTGGTATTTACATAAACAACTTGGTAATGATGCTTTATCAATTGTCGAAGGATCCCATAAATCAATTATAATACGTCTGCTACACGGATCCATTTTAATTAAATTAATAACATTGTTTAATTGGTCGTATCCATAATTAGGGGGGTAATCTGTTTTACATCCTAAATATGTTGCGCCATAATGTCGCATATTAAATCCGTATGTTTGCCCCATATCTCCAACTTCATAATCTATTAATCCGCGTTTATCAAGAAATTCGCGTGATGTGTTGCAATTCCATACATTTATACCTTTATCTTGTAATATTGTATTGTCTGTGCTACCAGATAAATATAACATTAATTCTTCAAATATTGCTCTGAAAAATATGCGTTTAGTTGTGCTAATAGGGAAAGTATCGCGCAAATCATACTTTAACATTTCACCAAACACGCTTAATGTTCCAACACCAGTTCTATCATTATTTGATTGTCCGTTTTCTAAAATCTTTTTCATTAATGTTAAATAGGGTTGTTCATCTGATATAAATATGGGTTTTTCTATATGTTGTGATATAGAAGAAGTAGCAGAAGTAGCAGAAGAAGATATAGAAGATATAATAAATCTATACCATATAGGTTTATTATTTAGTGTTTCACTAGATTTATAAAATGGTGATACAGTATTAATAATAGTATTAGTATTGGTATTGGTAATCTTAGGAAAAAACGTATCGCATAATATAGTATTGTTTTTTGCAGTGTATATTTCAGTAGCATATATAATTAAATTTAATTTACTTTCAAGTGCTTTTGTATATATTTGTTCGCCACCTATTATATAATAATTAAATAGTGGTTGTTGTTGTTGTTGTGGTTGTTGTTGTGGTTGTTGTGTTGTAAATATATTATTAATAGTAAGGGCGCCACAACTACTATATAAATCTAATGTTTTATTATATATAGCATTTTCAACATCTATATATTCATTTGTAAAAAACTTATCCCAGGTAGTAAATTTAACCCCAGTTTTACTATAAGTATATTTTGTTGTTGTAGATATATTATTATATTTGTCTGTTTGTTCTTTAATATAGTTTTCATTATTCGATAAAATAATATTAAAACGGTTTTGTAAAGGTTTATAATTCATTTTAATACTTTCCCACGTTTTGCGACCCATTATTACAATACTAAATATATAAGGATTATAAGAATTATATGTTGTGCTTTGTGGATGACTGGGGGATGATGCTAATGGTGGTGGCGGAGTTGTTAATTTTTTAAAATATTTAATATCTTCGGGTATCTGCCAGGGTATATTATCATTTTTACCTATGCCTTGATTATTAAATGTATATGCAACAACTAAATTTAATGTATTATTAAACATTTATAATTGTATTTGTATTTGTATTTGTATTTGTATTTGTATTTATATTTATATTTATATGTCTAATTTATACTTATTTTTTATATGTCTAATTTATACTTATTTTTTATATTTTTGTTTGCAACTATAATTAGTTAATAATTTATAAAAAATGGTAAAATACGTAAAATATGCAAAAAATGATTTATAATTGTGTAATTATTATTATTATTATTATTACTATTATTATAAAATTATTCTAATAGTATTATTGATATTGATATTGATATTGATATTGATATTGATATTAATATTATTGCAATTGCAATGGAATCGGCATTGGAATCGGCATCGGCATTGGCATCTGTATCGAGAAATCCAAACGTGTATAAGCAACCTGTTATAAACTCACGTGTAGATTTAGTAAAGCTTTTAATAAGTGTATACAATGCTTTTACAAATAATGTTTATACTAAGTTTACATTAAATAGTAATATAGATTGTACTTTGTTAACAAATATTTTACAGCACATTGAATTGCTACTAGTTAATGTATGTGATGCGTTAATGGTTCTTTATAAGTTAAAACAACACGATATTATTAATTATTGTAATGAAATTAAAGATAAATTAATTGCAATAATTAACACTATAAGTATGATAGTTCGTGGAAACTTACAAGTGCAAGAAAATACTAGCAATATACAATTGTATTCTATTAGTATTAGATTTAACATTACACTCATTAAAAAATGTTTTGATGCATTAAATAACAGTGTTAATAATGTAATATAAACTAAAAAAATAAATACAAATAAATTATATAGATAAAAATAAATCAAATAGATTATTATATTATTTAATATATACACATTATTATTTTTTTTATGTAATATTTATATATTTATATATTTTTACAATTATTCTCATTATTCTTCAATTGTTCCTTTAATAATTAGTTTATAAACATTAACTGGTTTTGTTTGCGTAATACGATGAAGACGTCCAATTATTTGGCGTTCAATTGTTTTACTATATAAATAATTAGCGAATGGTTCAGTAATTATTAAATTATTTATAAAACTTAAATCAATACCGCTAGAATGTATATGTGATGATAAAATTATAATCCGTGTATTATCTTTAGTTATATTATCTGATAATATAAATTCATTATAAGTTAGGGCAGTAATTTTCTTAAATTTTAATAGTTCTAATAATGATATTATAAAGTTAGGAAATTGCGTAAATATTATAAAACGTTCTTCTAGGTGTTCATCTAGAATGCGTAAAATATCCTTGTTCTTAGTGCTTATAAACATTTGTTGTTCTGTTGTATCAGTAGTATTACTATTATTAATATTATTAATATTATTAATATTATTAATAACGTGTATTGTTTCAGGTGGATAAACTGTTCGGCAACTAGCACAGCAATTGGGATTATTAGTATTCCATTTAATATAACAGTTATAACAACACATATGCGAACACGTTATATAACAAACTAATTCTTGGCATTCGCATTCATTATAAGGTTCATAGCATATAGTACAACGTTGGTCTGGATCATCAATTGGTTCTAGTGGCAGTTCTATACTTGTATCTGTACTTATACGTGTACTAGATGTTGTTAAATATTTTTCACACATAGTATTATATCTTTCGCAAACCGTTGCGTGCCGTGCAATCTGTTGTTTATGTGTAATAATTGCATTTTTAATATCATTTAATTGTTGTTCTTCAGATCTAGTTATAGGTATAGTTATAGGTATAGGTCTAGCAGTATCTCGCATAGTATTGCGAAGAATATGTTTTTCTTTTTCTAGTAATTCTTCTAAAATATACATATCTTCATTTATTAAACTACTACATTTATTCTGTATTATAGTGCGTAATTCATCAACTGTAATAATATTTTTATTTGATGAATCAGTTCCATGTGATATCAACACATTACAACATAATTCTCTTAAAAAACTGTCATCGCGGGTATTGTATATTAAATCATTAATAAATGAATCATATATTGCTTGCTCATACATATTGAAATTTAATAATATAGTATTAATATTAACTGGGGGGAGACGCATAATTTTATTAGTATTAGCAGATACAGATGCATCTGCAGATGCATCTGTATCTGCAGATGCAGATACAGATGCAGATTCAGATGCAGATGCAGATGCAGATACAGATGCATCTGCAGATGCAGATACAGATTCAGATTCAGATGCAGATGCAGATGCAGATGCAGACGCAGATGCAGATGCAGATGCAGTTTCGGGTGCTAGATCAGTTGGTATATGTTTAATAAATATAGGTAATAGTTGTTCTCTTACATATGCATATCTATCTATATTTTTAATATTAATATCATTCCCAAATCCACCTATAAATTTAATAATATTATATAATGATGCAGTATTTATAAACGGTGTAGCAGTTATACCCCATTTAAATTGCCAATGTATAAAACTATTAAGTTTAGTAAATATTGATGTATTTATATGTGTATGTGTATTAACATTTGCATATAATTCGTGCAATTCATCAACTATAACCCTAGTATAATTAGCAATAATTGCAGTAGGCAATATAAGAAAATTACTAAAACTAACAATTAATACGCGTTGCGCAAATATGTCTTGTGATGCTATAAAATGCTTATTAATTTCATCATACCAATGTTGTTCTATATGGTCTGGAACTATTATTAATGTTTTAATAGTATTATCAACTGATAAAGAAGTTAATGCGGGTAATGCGGTTAATGGGGATAATGATAATGCAATATACAATGCTATAATAGTTTTCCCTGTTCCTGGAGGTTCAATTAAAATACCACCTTTAAAACTGTGTAATGGCATATCTTTATCATCTATAAAACTATGTGTAATTTTATGCTGAATATCAACATCATATTTAAAACTACTATACTTAGAATAATCAAACCACATATTATCAATTGGACTATACGGAATAGATATAAGTTGCGTTAGCCCCATAATCAATTTAATAGTTATAGGGTTAGATTCAAGTTCATTCATTCTTTGTATATTAGTAATTTGATGCTGAAATAATTGAGTAATCGGCATTATCTGCGTTTCGTTTTTTAGTGTTGGTATTAAATGCGCGTACGGTGATTGGTGTAAAGTATATGTATTAATAATATCATAATATTTATCTAAACAAATATTATGCCATTCATCATTAAATAAATTATTTTTAATCATTATATGGTTTTTAAGTAATACTAATAATGTATGCTCGTTATCACTAATAATTGTTGATTTAGTAAATAAACTTGGGTTTTTAATGCTAAAGAATAATATAAATATATTAAATTGTAATATAGTATCTTTAACACATATATCAACTGGATAATATACAGTGTGCACATTAACTATATTACAGGTAAATATACTAATATAATGTTGTGCCCATCCTTGTTGTGTAAGCATATATTGGTGGGCATCAGCATTTATTTTACAATTAGGATGTGTAATCAATTCTTGTAAATTAATATTTTCTTTAATATATGCTTGTGCTTTATTAATATCTGTTTCTGATATAGTATTGTTAGTATTGTTAGTATTGTTAGTATTGTTAATATGTATTGATAAATCATAGAAAAAACATTCTGGAGGAGCACATTTATTTGATAATGATAATAATATAGAATCCATTGCAAAGCGTATTTACTGTAATGCTAAATTATTAACAACTATAAATAATGCTAGTTATTATTATAAAATAATAATTCAATTTTATATGACATTATGAATATTATTATAATAATTTAATTAATTCAAATAAAAATAATATACTATAATAATATATATTATGTGTATATAATAACTAGCAACAATATTATACGCGCTATAAGCAATAATTCCACAAATGCATAATACTAATACTATAAAAAGACAAACTAAATATAAGTATATAAAATTACAAAATAAACATTATAAAAAAACAAAAACACACACAAAAACACAAACAAAAACACAAACAAAAACACACACAAAACATAATGCAATAACTGATAACAAAGATAACAAAGATAACAAAGATGATAATACATATTCAAATCAATTTATAATAAGTAGTAAAACAAATATGGCAGGATTAGATTATTCATCGTTGCGTTATTGCTTAAAGCAATACGGATTAACAGAAACATTTAATCCAAAATCACGCCCATTATTATTATGGTTAGAACAATTAGATAATAATTCATTTGATAAAAAATATTATTATACTAAATGTTTTATAATGAATATTTTATCAGATGAAAAAACAATTATAACGGATAAATACCAATTATATGTTAATTTTAATAAATATTATCCAAAAGAATGCAAACAATATATGGCAGAAACGTGGGATTTGCGGGATTTTATAAAAGACAATAATAATATATTTAATAATGTAATTAATAATGTAGTTAATACGGATAGCAATAATAATCCTAATCCTAATCCTAAATCTAAGGTATATATTGTCAGACCTGTAGGAAAAGGTGCTTTTAGTGGTAAAGATATTATACGGGTTTATGATAATACAACATTACAAAAAGCAAAATCCTTATTACATAAAAAATATGATAATATTATTATTAGTGAATATATTACAAATCCAATGTTATATACAGAGAAAAAATTCCATTTAAGAACATATTTTTTAATATCTATCATAAATGGTAAATATAACACATATTTTTATGATATATATGAATTATTTACAGCATTAAACCCTTATACTAATAATGATTATACCGATACAAATACTCACGATACACACTTTAAATCAACACCAATTGATATTTTATGTCCTTACGATTTAGATAGCACACAACAAAACATATTTAGAAAATATATATATCCAAAAATGCAAACGTGCATGACATATATTTCTAAATTAATGGAAACACATACAAAACCATATGCACAAGCAGAAAACGCGTTTGAAATATTTGGATGTGATTTTTTAGTAAAAGATAATTATGATGTTGTATTAATGGAAATAAATGATAAAACTGGTTTTACTATGCATAAACTTAAGAATAAACAAAGGTTTTCAAAATTATACTTAAATATTATTAATAATATGATAATAAAAGCAATTAAAAAAAACATTGAAACATAAAAACATAAATAATGTATAAAAGCGTACAAATATTTATTATTTATATATTTGTATTTGTATTTGTATTTATATTTGTATTTATATTTAATATATAAGTGTTTTACATTAAAACAATGTAATATAAAATATAGTAATAAAAGTGCTAATCTAATTAATAAATTATTTGATAACGCAAGTATTATAAATACTATAAATTCTATACAATTAAATAAATATATAGTTTATATTAGTTTATTTTTTCAGATATAAATTTATTTTTTCAGAAGTTTTACTTAATTATATCATAATATAATATTAAATATATGTAATTATAATAATTATATATTAATTTATAAAAAAAACGGAAAAAACAGTAAAACAAACAAAAATTGATTTCTGATATTATAATAATAATCATCACTTAATCTTTTTCTTAAATTGTATTAAGTCAAACAAAATGTCAGGATTCAAAAAACCTTCCAAAAACACTTCACAAGAGAAACCGGCAAAAACATATCCCAAAGCAAGTTCAGAAGCCATTACTAAATCCACACCTGTTGAGAAACACACTGCTATAACGGTACCGTTAACAGCAGCACGGCAATTTATTGATGGGTTGTTAGATCATGCTGTTGCTAATGAGCTAGCGGCAATCAAAGCTTTTACCGTAACAGATGTAGTGCACACATTGTGTGTTTCGCCTGAAAAGTTCAAAATTGAATTCCAAGCTAGATATGATGATATTATGCCAGGTTTATTCATAGAGGTGTTGACATATGTATGCAGATTTTTTGCAATACACAATATGTATGCACCTAACAGTTTCAATAGCAAGACCGCCGATAATATGGAAATGTCGATTAGAGAGTTATCCGACTTCAACAACCCGAATGCTAGCGTAGAAGAATATGCACTTTATTGTAAAAGCGTGTGTGACTCGTTTAGAGTGGCGTTTGACAAATTTTTAGAACCCGGGCACGCAGGAAATAAATTATCTGTTTCATTAAAACCTGCTGAACTCACACTAATACAAAAGCATGCATATGGCTTATTTGCAGTAAATTTGGAAAATCGCAACGCTGAATTGAATACATTAATAATGATGTTATTAGCAATTCACGAATCAGTATTGCGTTGCCTCGATAACATCGACATTATGAAAAAACAGTTGACTATGCTGATGAGAGGTGGTAGATACAATGCTAATGGTGCAATTGAAAAACTAGATGAGTTACAAGGTAAATTGAAAAATATATTTGCGTGGGATATGCCATCTAATTATAAAACATATATCCTACATGTCAAGAGTGAATTGTACGTTTTGCTCACAAGCTATGCAACTTATGTAAGCACAGCTTTTATGAACGGCATTCACGTGGATAAGCTCAATAATAATGATTTCGTGGCATATTCTAAAAGAATAGAAGACACTAAGGAGACGACAAGCACTTATAAGGGCCTTCAAACCTTCAGTCAGCAAGTAGTGCCACGCACGAAATTTAACAATTCTGGGAAGTGGACCGACACATCTTTTCAGTTTTCACTGGATAACGGTGTTGACAAAGATCCCTCAATCTTTAATATAGTCAGAGGTATTAATACAGATGTTACAGCAGTGGGTTCCGACATTAAACTCATTCAAGTTAAATGGTCCAGCGAGAATAATGATGTTCAATTCCATTTAGGGTTTCCCAAAGGTAAAATATCGAAAACGTATTTTCATTTTGAGGAGGATTCACGTTCACGTTCACGTAAATCGTAAATAGCGCGTCCTTTTCGCAGACTTGTATTGTAGAATATAAGCCTGTAATAATGCAAAAAAACTATAAAAAGATAAATCTAAAAAACAAAAAAAAACAAAAAAAACCGGGGTTTTATAACCCCACATTTTATTTTTTTTTTGTTAAATATAAAATTGAATAAAAACATTTATTTTTTATTATTTAAAATATATTTTATTAATATACTTTATTAATATATTCTAATATTCAAGTATTCCAATATGTCAATATTGGTTATTGTTGAAAGTCCAGGTAAATTAAGTAAAATTAAAAGTATTCTTGGTAATGATTATACGATTGCTGCGAGCGTAGGTCATATACGTCAATTACCACGTGATAATTTAGGTTTTGATATTGATAATAATTTTGAACCCGATTTTATGATATCACCAGATAAAATAGAAGTTGTTAAAAAGTTAAAAGCATTAGCAAAAAAAGCAGATAAAATTATATTAGCAAGTGATATGGATCGTGAGGGTGATGCGATTTCGTGGCATTGCGCGGAAGTTTGTAAAATACCTTTAGCAAATCGTTATCGGGCAACTTTTACAGAAATTACTAAAAAGGCAATTACAACTGCTATTAATAATTTAGGAGTTATAAATTTAAACTCAGTATATGCGCAATTTGCTAGAATGATATTAGATAAATTAATTGGTTATAAGTTATCACCTTTATTATGGAAAGAATATAATAACTGGCATTTAAGTTGTGGTCGTGTTCAATCTATAGTTGTTAAAATTATTAGTGAGCGTGAAAAAGAGATTACCAAATTTACAAGCAAACCCGTATTTAAATTAGATGCTAATTTTGTTATTGATAAAAATGATTTAGGTAAAACTACACATAAATTAATTACAACTATATGTGAAACAGATATAACAGAACAAGAATATATAGAATTATTATATAATAAAATTAAAAATACTAATCAACATTATACAAATACAAATACAAATACAAATACAACTGGAAACCAACTTACACCAGATGATATTAAATGGGTTATTAAAAGTATAGGTAAAGTTGCTAGTAAGCATAATCCGCCACCGCCATTTATAACATCTACATTACAGCAAGATGCTAGTATAAAATTAGGTATGTCGCCAGATGTATGTATGAAAAATGCCCAGAAACTATATGAAAGCGGATTAATAACATATATGCGAACAGATGCTAATTTTATTGCTGATGAAGCAATGAAAACTATAAAAACATTTATTGAAACTAAATGGGGAGTTAAATATTATCGCCGTATTGATTATAAAACAAAATCTGCTAACGCACAAGAAGGGCACGAATGTTGTCGCCCTAGTGATATAACTAAAGAAACCGTTATGGGTATTGAAGGTATTACATCACATCATAATCGTTTATATCAATTAATATGGCGTAGAACAGTTGCTAGTCAAATGTCGCCATCAGAGTTTGAAATATTTACTATAAAATGCGGGATATCTGATCCTAGCAAACCAAATAAAATTAGTAAGATTAAAAAAACTATTATGCAAGATACACAATCTGATACAAAACCTGATACACAACCTGATACACAACCTGATACACAACCTGATACTGTATATGATATAAATAATATTAGTTTTGTTGGTAAATATGATAAGTTAATATTTGATGGTTATTTGGTATGTAATAATTTACATAAAAAACCCCAGACTACTAGCACTAACACTAGCACTAGCACTAACACTAACACTACACTATCTAATAGTGAAATAGATGATACGCTAGAACCCGACACAGATGGAGATGAAGACGCAGATGCTGATGCAGATAATGACATAACAACATCTAGCAATAGTAATTACTTAGAAAAAGTATTTACACAATTACAACAAGGTACCCAGTTATATATAAATAATATTAATGCTATACAAAAATATACTAAACCACCACATTCTAGATATACTGAAGCAAGTTTAATTAAAAAGTTAGATGATTTAGGTATCGGTCGTCCGAGTACATATTCAAGTATGATTAAAAAAGTGCAAGAAGAACAACGCCAATATGTTGAAAAAAAATCATTACCAGCTAGTAAAGTTAATATTACATCATTAAATTTTGGTTATCCAGATATAATAAATATTAATAATATTGCAGGTAAAATCGAAGGTGATAAGAATAAATTAATGCCTACATCATTAGGATTAATGATTAATGATTATTTAGATAAAAATTTTATTGATTTAATGAATTATGAGTTTACCGCAAAAGTTGAATTAATGCTAGATGAAATTGCCCTAGGCACTAAAATATGGTATAAAGTTGTTGAAAGTGTATATATAAATATATCACCATTAATAGACGTATTATCTAAAGCAGTATCAACACGTAAAGCATCCGCTACTACGATTGACAATTCTAATGCTAATACTAATACTAATGCTAATGTTGAAAATGAAAATAAAAAATTATTAGGATATCATCCAGAAACACAAATCCCTATATATGCTTTAAAATCGCGTAAAGGATATTTAATTTGTGAATCAAACCCTGAAAAAGAAAAATCGCGTTTTGCTAATTTTACTGGTATATTTGAAATGATGACATTAGACAAAGCATTATTATTATTAGTGTTCCCGCGGGTATTAGGTAAAATGTGTAGTAGTGCTAGTGATACCCAAAATACCCAAATAGCAAACTCACTAGAACCAGATATTATATTAAAGAAAGCAAAGAATATTTATTTATCATATGATGGTAAAAATTATAGTATAGAAAATTATATAAAAGCAGTTGAAAAACAAAATATAGATATATCCCCAGAAACTTTAACTCTAGAGCAAGCACGCACAATATTACATTATTATGAAAATGCAAATGCAATGCGTATCGAAAATGCTAAAAATGATAAACTATTAAATGATGAAATTATTATTAAAGTTGGTCCATACGGAGCATATATTAAATACAAAGGTGAATATAATATTCCATTACCTAAGAAATTAAAAACAGTTTGGGAAACTATAACATTAGAAGAGTGTTTGCCAGTTATAGATAAATTTACTAGTTCTAATGCTAAATATAAATTTAGCACAAAACCTAAACTGAACCCAAAACCTAATACTAATCCTAATGTAAAACTAAAATCTAATACTACTAAAGATACTACAAAAATTAAATCAACTAAAACCGCAGACAGCACCAACATTGATAACAATTTAGATGATGATGTAAGCATTGTTAATAGTGATAATGATCATAGTGATAATGATCATAGTGATAATGATAATAGTGATAAAGCAGTTAATATAAGTTTATCATCAACATCAATAATAAATAAGACTAAACCTAAGCCAGAACCTAAACCTAAGCCAGAACCTAAACCTAAGCCAGAACCTAAACATAAGCCAGAACCTAAACATAAGTCAGAACCTAAACCTAAGCCAGAACCTAAACCTAAGTCAGAACATAAACCTAAGTCGGCATCTAAAGTAAAACCTAAAACCCCTAAATAGTTTATTAGTTTATTAGTTTATTAGTTTATTAGTTTATAAATAATATAGTATTTTATGTATTTTTTATATATTTTTTTTATGTATATTTATTATAATTATAATTATAAATAATAAATACGTTATTATTATAATTTGTTATGGATACATTATCATTGTTTGCTACAGATATTTCTGATTTTAAATTAAATATTCCATTATGGGTTAAAATTGGTATTATTATTATATTAATATTAGCATTATTAATGGGTGGTTATTTTGTTAAAACCACGATTGATGTATCACCATTGAAGGGTGGCTATATGTGGTATATAGTTATAGCATTAATAAATTTAATTTCAATATTATTAATTTATTATTATTATGGAACAAACACTAATACATATGTAGGTGCAAAAGGTATTAAAGGTAATAAAGGTAAGCGTGGTAAAGTTGGTAAGTCATCATCGTGTTCATATAATTGTAAAGATAATATTTATATTCAAACTGTTAGAAAAACAGAGATTGTATGTACTTTAAGTGTATATAATAATGCTTTTACTTATTTAATAAACAATTATAATTATTTTAATGATTTTATAATCAAGGGTATTGCAATTGATTATAATAGTTTTATTAAAAATGTATTAATTAATGATAATAATTATGCTTATAAATCAATACAACAAATACTAACACCAACATCATCGTCATCAACATCATCGGCATCAACATCATCATCGTCATCAACACCAAAATTATCAACAGAATCAATAAATTTGATTGATAAGTTTAGGGCATTAATAAGTATAAATTCAATTACTATATTTTTAATTAAACATATTAATATAGCAATTTCGTTATCATCTACAAGAACATATGGAACATTTAGGATGCCAGTTGCTAAAGTTGGATATACATCTGTTGGTAATAGTGTTTATGGTGGTATAGAAACTACTAGCACAAGTAAAATAAGTAATGATAGCAGTTTTAATTTAACTTCTTTTGTTATTAGTGGTGATATTATGTATCCAGGAGGTTTTACAAAATTAGTATCATTTAAATCTTATAATGAAAATACAACGGATTATGATATGTATACATTATGGAAACCACAAATACAAAGTGTTAATGATGCAAAAGCGTTAAAAGCGTTAAAAGCACCACGCACAGCACCAAAACCCGCACAAAAGGCATATTTATCTTTAGGTGATGTATGTAGTTTTAGTAATAGGCAACCAAAATTAAATGATTATGCATTAATAAATGAGGATTGTTTAGACCCAGTTAGTATTATGGATTTAGGATTAGTATTTATTTATATAGGTGATTTTGAATTTACTACTGATGCTGTTGATATGGCAACACAAAAAGCAAAAGAAAAAACCAAAACACAAAACATAGATTATACACAATCTGATAGTTATTTAATTGAAAATAAAGTTGTAAGTGATATTGAAATATTTAGCATATGGCGAACACCGATGAATACTTTTATAACAAATTGCAATACTGATAATAATTTAATTAATAATACTCTAATGTATAATATGTTAAATGGTATAGAAGAAGCATTAAATGACTATGGAAATATTAATGATAAATATAAGAAATGGGTATCTGATAGTTTAAATATGATACCTATGCCGAATTTTTTAACTGCTATGATTTATACTAAAAATTTAACGATTGAATCGCGTAAAGACTTAATATATTATATAAATAAATATCAAGCACAGATTCCAGATTTTTCTGGTAAAGAATTTATAATATCATTATCTACAAAAACATTAGCCGAACTACTAACTATAGTTAAAAATGTTATAGATAATTATGATACATTTAATAAGGAATTAATTAAAAGTGCTAGTATATCATTAAGAGGTACAAAACCTTTATTATATGATGAAACAAAAGAGCGCATAATGCCACCTATGTTATCTAAAACATATAATAATATTATTGATAAAATAAATACATTACCGATACAGATAGAAAATACAAAAACGTTTTTAGATGTTGTAAAACATATTATACCGAATGGTTTAAATGGGCGTGTTGCGATTGATAGTGATGGTATTGTTGAAGGTGGATTTTTTCTAAATGAAATACAGGAACTTATTGTCAGAATATGTAAAATAATATTTCCGCCTACTAGATTAAGTTATACAATTAAGGATGAATGCTTAGGCACATTTGCTAGAGACACTACACGTGATAGCATAATAAGAGATTTTATAAATGAAAAAACCATATATAATAAATATATTGATATTATTAAAAATGATGGTAATAAATATGAATCCCAGATACAAATGCTTACAATATATGAGGATATATCAATTAAGAAATTCGGGCAGTTATGCGGGCATATTGATAACTATATGGATAAAATACATAATGCTGATTTAGATGAGATTACAACATCACGGATACAAGGTTTAATAAACATTTATAAAGATATTAATAAATATTTATCTAGCATTGTTATAGATTTAGATTTATAGAATATCGTGTTAAAATATAATATGTTAAAACATATTATTAAAAAATATTATAATATTATAAGTAAATATTAAATTATATAGATAACAAAATGAATAAAAATGAAATAGATAAAACCGCAACATCAATAACAACTACTAACGCAAATACCACGAAAGAAACAAAGATTACTTACACAACTGATAAATCGTTATTTACGCCTATATTTATAATAATTGCACTATGTATTTTTATTGTTGGTATAATAGGTGTCCAAATGTTAGATAAGTTATTTTTAGGCAGTCCAAATTTAAATGCAATTAGGTTATTTGGTATTACAATAATATTAAATATTATTATATTTATATTTATTATTATGTCATTTAGTAAAGTTAAATTTGCTGTTGGTAATGCAGGCCCACAAGGTAATAAAGGTTCACAGGGATTATATGGTATAGATGGTGGTATTAATACTTGTGTTCCAAAATATCAAACAGTTCAAGATAAAAAAGCATTCGAGCATTCAATTAATTATTTAGATACAAAACCCCCATTGATTGAAACAACATAATCACACTTATCTAAAAATATTAAACATATATTAATAATAAACAATTATTAATTATTTATTTCTTAGTTATAATTAAGAAACAAATAGTAAATAATTATTAATACTTAAATATTAATACTTAAAATGGTGTTTAGTAAATCCCGTACGCGCACCGCACAATTTAGTAAATCCCGTGCAAACACATTACGATTTAGTAAATCTCGAGCACACACATATAAGCAGAATAAGAAATATAAGAATAAAAATAATAAACTCACACGTAAGCAACGTAATATTCGTGGTGGTGCTAGTAGTATTGCTTTTAATATTGCTGTTAACTTACAAAAATATTTAGCTAAAGCAGATAACGCAGATAAAGCAGATAAAGCAGATAAAGCAATTATCGTTATTGGTGGATATGGAGGAACTATATCTAGGACACTTTTAGAAATATTAACAAAACAAAAGCAACAACACATACTAGAAGAAGAATCGAGTACAGACACCACAACCAACACAAACACATCGCAAAGGCAACACTCACAAATTGAACTACAAAAGCAACAAATAATTAACAAATATAAATTAAATGAACTTACAGATAAAATAAATGCGAAATATGACATATTTTATTTTGCCAGAACAGCACATACAGAGACACCAAACACAAATGACCCTTTTTATGTTAATTGTGATTTAAATTCACAAAAGGGTCTTAAACAATGTGTAGCAAACTTAAAAGCAATTTTAGCAAAATATACAACAAAAACATTTATTATAAATTGTGCTGCAGATAAAGATAGTAATATAGTTATGAAAAATTATAGGGAAGGTAACGCAACTTACAGCAAAAAAAAATATGCAGACGAACCATTTATAAATTTATCATTAGATGACAAAGTAAATGATAATAAAATCGATTGGCATTGGACAATGCGTGTTGCAAAATCATTAGCAGAATTATGTTTTATATATAGTAATTTACATTTAATACATTTATCAACAGTGTATGTTAATAAAGGCGATTTTTTACAAGGTACTAAATGGAGCAATGATTATGTAAACTATAAGAAATTTGACTCACAAAAAAATACTAATGAGCATACAAAAAATACAAGCACCAATGATAATAACACCCAAACTACAGCTACAACTACATTTTATAATATAGATCCTACAAAAGTTAAATTTAATAATTATAATTATATTTATGGTCTAATTAAAGGTTTAACTGAGCAAATAATAAAACGTATTAGTCGTAATGGTAAATTTGTAATTATTAGATTACCAGTTATAATGAATGAAGCATTAACTAGTTTAGATGAAACATCGCCAAGCAAAGTTGTTAAAGAAGTGTTTGACAAACTTACATCATTTAATGTTGGAAATACCGTTGATAAGGATGGAACAACATATACATATACGGATAAAGACAAACAAACATTATCTACACCACCAACAACACCACCAAGTTTTAATACTAAAATACATCTAAAATTTGATAATCAACATCAACGCTATCCATTAACAGCACAATATGTTAGTAAGTATATTATTGAAAAAATTCTTAATGACTCGCAATCGCAACAGCAACCATCGCAACCACAACTATCATTAACAAATACAACTAACCAATGGGTTGGTATTCATAGTTTATGTAATACTCAACCTATAACAAAATATGGTATTGCTAAAAAATTTTATGAGTATATGATAGAAAGCGGAGCATTGTGTAATATATTTTTAGAAAATAAATGCCCTGATGTAAATAACTTTATATTTCCAAATAATATCGCAGATCGTGATGAATGCTTACCATATAGTGAAATAATGGACAGAGACCCCTATTTAGATAAAGATACATCTATGCCATTAAAAACAGAAAATATAATGGACAGTATAAATATGGGTTTTAATTATTATTTTATAAATAATGCTGATAAGTTGCCTAAAGGAAGCGAATACGCTATAATAACATTATAGCAATATATTGCATTAAATGCCTTGCACACTATATATTTATGCCCTTAAAAATTTAAAATGAGACAAAAAAAAAAATTATTATATCCTTAACTAACTACTAACTACTAACTACATATGATAATGCGTGTATAATAACAACATATAATAAATTATAGTCGTGAAATGGTTGCTTGCCTATTGTATAGTTGCGTATGCATAAACTTATTAATTTGCGTGCATTAATTGTATATGATAGATTATATGGATTATATGGATTATATGGATTATATGGATTATATGGATTATATGGATTATTTATGCGAACCAGTTAAATATTGTTGTGATTTATTTTTACGATGTTTGCTACGTTTGTTATGATTGCTATGATTATTGTTATGTTTATTATTTTTTTTATGTGTTTTACCTCCCATCATTGGATATAGATTAGGTCCTGCCATTGCACCTGATTGAGACAATATACCTTGTGATACGGCATTTTGCTTTGAACATGATGAATGTAATAATTCAGAACTTCCAGGAGCATAATATCCAGAATTGCCATTACCATAATAACTAGGTGGCATACCAGTGCTACCACCTCTATGTTTTGTTTGTTTATTAGAATATTTACGCGTTTTATTACTGCGCATTTGCTTACTGAGTTTTTGCATATTTTTACGAATCTGGCGAATAGGCATCTTTATTAAAAAGTATTTAGTAAAAAGTATTTATTAAAAAGTATTTATTAAAAAGTATTTATTAAAATTATTTATTAATTATATTATATAAATATTTTATTTTGTATAATAAATTAAATATTTTATTTTGTATAATAAATTAAATATATTAATTTGTATAATAAACAAAAATAATTACTTTATAAATTAAATATATTAATTATATATAAATAATATAATAAACTATAATAAAATAAAATATAAAGTAAAATATAATAAAATATAGTAAAATGGGTAATAATAATCGTAATAGTAAGCAAAATGATATATTAAACACTGATAAATTATTATCTAGTATTATAAATATAGGTACTGTAGTATTATTTTTTTGTATAGTAATTGCAATATATTATATATTTTTAAGAAATAGACGCGGTTTAAGAAATTATGATGCATTTACAGTACTAACACAAGAAACATATGTAGATACTATATATGAAAGATCATTAAAATCATTATATACTACTAGCAATACTACTAGCAATACTACTAGCAATACTACTAGCAATACTACTAGCAATACTACTAGCAATACTACTAGCAATACTACTAGCAATACTACTAGCAATACTACTAACGATTATACTAATGATTATACTAATGATGATGCAACCAGATTAATATGTAGTATGATACCTACATTAAAACATAATAATGTTAATAATAATAATATGTGTATAATTAATAATGAACCTGTTATTATATATAATTTTCCAGTGCATATTATACACATACCAGATGGTAAAATAGTAGCAGTATTTAATGATGGAAGGTTATATAAAAAACCTGATATATTTAATACAATATGGGAGGGACCAATTAAGCATTCATTACCAAATGATGTTATACCGCTTAGAATGATTACATTATCACCATCACTAGATACTTTGTATGGTATTGGATATGATAATAGATTATATATGAAACCACCAGATGATAATAATACATTACAACTTACCGCATTATGGCAACTTGTACCTAATAATATAAATATTATTTATATAATATTTGATAATGAAAATGGTAATATGATTTCAATAGATATTAATGGTATGTTATTTATAAAAGCATCGCCTGATATTAGTAGTAATAATACTGAATTGCAAACGCAATTGGATAGACCTATATTAAGGTTATATTATGATTTAAATGGTTATATGTTAGTAATTGATACACAATTTAAGTTGTATCAATTTACTGAGTTGAATTGGAAAAATTCCGCATTAAATTTAACTAGAGGTTCTAATGCTAGCAATATTCAAGATATATTATATCATACGGATGGTAAATTATTTGGTTTAATATTTAATCCAAAAACAAGCATGCTTCAAATAATGAAACAAGAACAATCATATTATTTAAGCGATTTTATTGCTTTTGATAAGCATCTAAGTTTAGAAAATAACAATGAATTTGTTATGACAGTACAAGACATAATAAAAGCTAAAATAGGTAATATAAATAAATATTTAGAAGAACATAATATAATTAATCTTGCAGATGATGACCCAAATATAGCATATCAAAAACAAATTATAGACACCAGAACACAACTTAAACAATTTTGTGCTAACCGCAATACTTCAGTAAGTGTAGACCATAAGAATTATGATTTATTAGCAAGTGTAGATAAAAATGCCAATAAAATCGATAACTTAAAAACTATTATTAATACGTTATTAACATATGAACCAGATAAAGAAAACATTATAGATAAATACCCAATAATAAATGCCCAGTAATATTAGTATGTTTTGTTTTCTATAATATTTATTTATTATAAACAAAAATAGCAAAAACACTAAAATAAACAAAAATTGATTTATTTTTTATTATTTACTTTTATTATTTACAATAATTATTTTGCATTTTATTGTTGTTCTTACAATGTCGTCTGATACTAAACCTACCAAAAAGGACAGAAAAGAACAAAAAAAACAAATACTCAAAGAACTAGCTGAACTTACAAGCGTCGATAATGCTGTAGAAAAATTTAATAAAGATTATCACGCTTTGAAATTGGCAATTGTTAGTAATGGGTTAAAGGGAAACGCACGGCGCATACTTTTAATAGCATTATTGCTAAAGTATAACGCTACACTTAAGGAATGTAATGAAGAAGCAAAAACAATTAAAAAAGAGTTAAAGGATAATAGAAACGCCCTTTCTATTGCTTTTAAAAAAAACACAACAGATCAAATAAATTTGGCAGCATCTGTAAATACTAACTTATGTAATTGCGATGAAAATACAATAAAGTCCTTAGCATATGAATATATTATTTCAAAAATTCAAAATAAATTATAAAGTTATAAATTTAACTTTATTTTGAAATTTTATTTATTTAGATATAATAATTATTTTTTTTTTGTTATATGTTTATTATAAGAATTATAAGAATTATAAGAATTATAAGAATTATAAGAATTATAAGAATTATAAGAATTATAAGAATTATAAGAATTATAAGAATTATAAGAATTATAAGAATTATAAGAATTATAAGAATTATAAGAA
>Ga0214919_10002303_pt1 | contig 30154 bp, 50 predicted proteins | sample LL1503_MetaG_FD_177994 | JGI IMG/M metagenome (GOLD analysis project Ga0214919, IMG submission 177994) | Freshwater microbial communities from Lake Lanier, Atlanta, Georgia, United States - LL-1503 | ecosystem: Environmental > Aquatic > Freshwater > Lake | place: USA: Georgia | collected... | reverse complement strand
GGTGCCATTGGTGCTTGTCCTGGGCCTTGTGCGCCTTCTGGAGAGCCTCCTACTGGAGAACCAGGGGGAACAGGGGACGGTTGCTCAACCGATGGAACCCCAGCAGGAGGAACTTGTTGCTCTGGAGCAAATGTTGCTTCAATTGCATCTTCAAGTGCCTGTCCCTTTTGGCGAGCCTTAATAACGTCTGCAATCTTGCGCACGACTGCACTTGGGTCTCCACCAGATGCTGCCATCTGTGGAATTGCCTGTGTATATGCGGTGAGGGAACCAAGAAGTGCATCACGCATCTTCTCAATTTCAATCTTTTCAAGTTCTTGCGATACGTTTACCGTAAATGGTAACTCGCGCATGGCCATATCCTTAGAGATAAGGCCGCCGCCTAATGCTTGTAGCATGAAAATAAGTCCCTGTGCTGGATTAAGACCAGCCAACATGCCATAACGGACATCGGCGGAGTAGTCAGCCTTGATATCCTTTGATGGTTTGTATGTTACTTCGTATGGAGAGCCTGAATCGACTCCACGAATTGTCTTTTCTGCTGGGAAAATCTTCTCATCAACTTCAAAACAGATGTTAATAACATCGCGAAGTGCTGCTGCAAAGATTGCCTGTGCTGATTTTACCTGTGTATCGAAGGCACCCATGAGTGCTTGTACACCTTGACCAGTTACAATTGATGCATTAACGTTTCCAGTACGTCCTTCTGGGTAACGAGCACCAACACGTAGTTCTTGATTAAGCAGATTCTGCTCTGTAAATGCTCCCTGGGGGAGTGTCAGTTCTACGCGGCGAACACCAGCAGGATTGGATGTGCGAATAACTGCATCGCCACCCAACTGGAGTTCTTGCACGTCCTGAGGAAGGACGATTGGTGCTTGTACGCTTTTTTCTGCGGCTTCCATTGCAAGTAATGCAAAACGGTTGCGCAGTAATTGAATACCAAGTACATCATCAAACTGTCCGCGTAGTTCGCCATCGATAGATGGCTTACGTGCAACAACAATCATCATTTTCCCTAGAGGATTCTTAGCCTTTGATAGGACTAAATCCTTCTTTGAAGGGATATAGATAACTGATTGGTCTTTGTCGTAGTAGCGAATCAATTCAATTTGATGATTTAGGTCTTGCTTGTAACCCATAGACCCGAGAAGGACTGTGTCATACTCTGGGAATTGAGCACATAGTTCGCCTAGTGTCATCATATATCGTTTAGCAAAAGCAACGCAACGTCCATAGCGGTCAAATTCTGGGTAAGCCCCAATTGGATTTTCTATGCGGATACGTGGCAACTTGCTTTCGTCATCCAATTCAATTACGAATGGGACGAAACCGTAGGTTAGGTACCAATCGGCACCTGAGTACATGTTAACTGCTAAATCTGAGTGTGCAAAGTAGTTAGATGCAATGCGTGTTCGCTTATCAGCAAACTGGCGTGCACGGTCACTTACTTGGTTGGCCGCTGAACAGTTAACCGCTGGAAGCGGAGCCATAACTTCTGACAAGTCGCGTGCGACAATGTCAATAAAGTTGGCTACTACGTTAGCATCAACACCATCTGGGAAGAAATTAGGATAGACTTCTGCAATCTTTCCCTTACGAACAGCAAGAACGTCAAGGTTACGAGCATCACGTTCATGATTGCGATAGCGCAACGAAGCAACTCGCGCCGCAATCTGTTCCATTGTTAATGCCATTGTCATCCTATCCGTATTGTTCAACCCATTGCTCTGCAAAGGCTTCATCTAAATTTAAAGATAGTCTCTTAGCATGTTGTGCCCTAGTAGACCATCTATTGCTTGCATACTGTTTTGAATTGCTTGATTGCTGCATTAACTCACGTACGCGAATGATGGCAAACCATAAGGCCATCACGCAGTCAGTTGGGTTTCTTGTATCTGGTTTCCAGGTAATAAGTTCCTGCACCAGTGTCTTTAGTCCTTCTGAACCTTCGTTAGAAGGTAATTCAATTAAGTTGTTATCTTGGAAGCGTCCATCTCGCATTGAACCAAATAGGTTAGACATCGATGCAACACCGAATCCCACGTCCCACTTGTTCTTGCCCGTAAAATGGGGGTTGAGTTGACAACCATGTTGGGCTAAGAAGGTCCTTAAATGCTCATCCAAGGCGTAAGCCTTTTGGTGAGCGTTGATTTCAATACGCAGTTCTTGCGGTTTGTACTTGATAACCCACTCTTCAATAAGGTTTTGAATCCTTTGAGGTGTGGTATCCGTCATATTGACGCAATCTAAGATATAAATCTTTGAATCGGCACGATTGTAAGAAAGAACAACTGCACCCGTAGCACCAGACATGGCTGGGTCAAGACCGATAACCGTAAAGAGAGAATCGGTGTTTTTGGGGTGTCCAGGAACGCCAGCCTTTAAAGGGCCTCGTTTTCGCATTCCATTGACAGAACCTGCAACACAGGCTGGTGAGAAGATGGAGTTTTCGACAACGTCTTCTTGCTGGTAGACCATAGCCCATACCGACGGAGCGACCTCAGAGCGACGCTTAAAGAGAGAAGGTCCATCCCACTTGGGGTAGAGTCCATCCTCGAATTGCTCATCTAAATCATTCTCCTGAATATTGGTCTTAGGCCATAAAGTTTTCCAGTTCTTTGGGTCTTCATCAAACTGTAGAACTGCTGGCATGGCACAATAGGTAAAGGGAGTCTTTCCGCCAGTCCATTGGTCGCCAGAGCGTATCATTTTGTACAAATCTATGGGAGCGACACGGGTTCCTACTATCAGCAGTTTTCCGTGCCGTCCCAGACGTGTGATAACTTCTTTTTGAAGCCATTCAATTTGCTTCTCCCACTCATGGGCATTTGAGTTCATCACAACATCGTCTAGGATGATTAAATCTGCACGTGCTCCGTAAATCTGGGAACCGAAACCCAAAGCCTGTACAGTCGGGTCTTTCTCGCCAGAGTCGCGGCCCGTACCTAGATATATCATATCAGCAGACCATTGGGTTGCATCTGCTTTATAACCACCATTAGGGCCAAAGGCCGTCTGTAGTTTCATGTAGGCTGGGTGGCTAAGTCTTGTTTTAATAGCACCAAGGAACTTGCGTGCCATACCCTGGGTTTTAGAGACAATAATGACTCTAGCATTAGGGTTGGTTACAATAGTGTAAAGAGTATAGTTGGTGGTGATGGTAGTTGACTTAGCATGCTCAGGAGGCACATTGATAAGAATGCGCTTAGGGTCTCCAGGCTCATATGTCATACCAGTAGGTTGCCACGATGGCTCACGACCTTCAATAAGGTCAAGCCAGTTGAGTTGGTGTTCAAAAAGGGTAGTATCTAAAAACTGCTTTGAGAACTCAGGATAGGATATATCTTTAAGTTCTGCTAAATCTACTTTTACGCCTTTACCCGCTAGGCGGGCTTTATCGGCTTTTTCTTTAAAATTTTCATCTACCATAACCCACTGACGAAAGGCTGTATCTTGTCTTCCGACTGCCGCCATAGCGGCTGTGATGGTTGCTCCATTTTCAAGTAGGGTTAGTACTTTAGCCTGGGCTTCCTCTTTAGGTACAGATTGTACCCCTGGCTTGCGTCCCATTATTGTCCCCTTAAAACGCCTATTTAACGGTTGGATTAAACGGGCATAACTATCCCATTATTAATATATATAACTATATATTATATACTATAGGAGGAGCGGAGTCTTAAACGGAGCGACTCCGTATATATTATTTATATACTATAGATAACCTGTTCAAACAGGTGTTTCCGAACATAGTTCGGTAATATATTTTTTGACAGTCGTATTTCTCTATATATAGCCCCGTAATATAACAGAAAATTATTGGTTGATACTATAAGAGCAAGTCCCTCGGTTTTTTAATAACCCTAGGGTCAAACCAACTTTACATAATAACAATTATCTGGCAATCATTATCTTGTCCATATATTGATACGCCTATCTCACTAGATGAGACGAGGCTATTCCAGATTCTAACTTTACATAATAATGATTATTCGGCAGATGACTCTCTGCCCTGTGGATAACTATGGGGCTGTGGATAACTATGTGGATAACCTGTGGATAGTCCACAACGAGGTCGGGCGTGTCGCCGACACAAACTTTTCGAACAGGTGTTCGATAGATGCCCCATGTCCACAATGTCCGAATTGACCTTATTGCCCCGTTATGGTATGATAAGTCCAATATGTCGCGAATGTCGCTATATAATATAGTGAGCGAATTAGGTAAATGGATTAGACATATTTCAAAAGGTGTGAGTATAATTAAGACATGGCAAAGGCCACGAACTACCCAAACAAAGGACAGAACATGACAAAAGAAAACACAGTAAAAAACACTAGCCCGCTAGTGGAATTGAACTCATCACTAGAGAATGAGTACATGGAAGTAATCTCAAAGGGTGAGGATGCAAACATCGCTAACCTCGAATTCATTAAGTCACTAGATGCTCAGATGCAATCAGGTTTAACTCAGGCAGTGGCTATCTCAACTCTTAAAAATACTGCCAAAGGAATCAAGGTAGGCATCGTCGTAAAGCATGGGCACATTCCATCAATCTCAACCGCATCATCAATCATCGCAAAGTATGAGAATGAACTGCCAGAAGTTACCGCGTCGGCTATTCTTACTCTTGCAGGACGTGTCCTAGCGGATGTGAAAGCATCAGGCGTGAAGGCTCATCTTGCAAAGTACGACACGCTCAAAGAATTATCCGATAACACTAAGACAAAAGCAGAATCACAGGCAGACGCAAAGGGTGACAAAGTTGAGCAAGACGTACAAGAATTAGCACAGGGAATCACACTTGAAAGCATCGTTGATGCAGTTGATGCCTACCTTAATCAGAATGACTTGAAAACACTCACTACTAGCGAACTAGAAAAACTTCACAAGGTAATTGCAAAACTCATCACAGTAGAAAAAAACACCAAAGCAGTTAAAGCCTAAACCTCAAAGGCTCTAGCCCCTAGCCCCTCGCGGGCTAGGGGTTTAGCCATGCCCAAAAGTTATCGCGACACGCCCGACCGCGTGGGGAGCGGCCGACACAAACCAACACAAACCTTTGATTCGCGCTCGGACGCAATTTATTTACGGTCGCCACAATTTAGATTCGGTGGGTTACTATATAATATAGCGACCTAGGTGATGCCCTTGACACCGACCCCATGATGTGTTATACTTATCTCATCAGGCCAAGTAGTAGCGCAAATTGCGCCTACTATATAATATAGTGAAAGGTAATGAAATGGATACAAATACCCAAACTTTGCTTCGCTTAATTGCCAAAGCAGAGGTCGTAAAGAATCGCGATGATGAAGCCCAACGCGTAGCCGATATTAAGGCTCGCAACATTAAGGCGATGCTTGAAGCAACTAATAAGGAGTCAATGTGAAACTTACAATTACCATTCCCAACCCTTACAAGGCATGGAAGAATAACCGCAAGGTTATACTTACTAAACGCCAAGCGCAGATGATTAGCACAGTATTGCACGATTATAGGCTCTCAAAGTCGGGCGATTATTTTGTATTTGGGAAGGACTATATCCAGCGCCTAGAGGATATAATGGATGCTCAGATATTTGATGGTCATGTGTATCGCTATCAAAAGTTAGTTAAGGTAGGCGATTTGACTCAATAATGTTTTGATGCTAGAATAGAGTATTGGCCGACAGCCTACCCTGATTTGGGCAGGAGATAGGCTGGGTTGCTCGCGATAGGCAGGTATGGTGGTGCAAGTCCACCAGCGAGCGCGTGATAACAAAGCGTTATCATGTCGGGTTAACCCGACAGTATGAAGGAGTAAATGATGTACCTACAGACAAGTGATGTGTTCGCATTAACTATTGCATTGTTCGCGGTTAATGTTGTACTCGTTTTAGCCTTTCGTCGTGTCTATATCCTTGAACGTCAAGTAATTAAACTTCGTCGTCAAGTCAAGGGGTCAAACTAATGTATCCAAGTGCAGATGAATTGGTGGCAGAATTGTCCGACACAAATCTTTGGGAATCGCGGCTTGATTACCAACTTGTCCAAGAGATTCTTGGGCATGATTTAAGCGAGGCAGAGTGGCGTGAGTTAGTGGAAAAACTTGACGATGCAGTGTTCGAGACAGTCATGGAGTTTCAACGATGATTCTTGCCAAATTGTCTGAGCGTGAGTTTCATGCCGTAATGGGTGCCTTGCGTACTCAAGAAGAAAATCACAAGCGTAATGACTTCAAGGCGTTAGTCTTGGAGATGCAAGAGATACGTTCACGCCTGAACGATATCTATATTGACAGCAAGTTATCCGTATAGTATGATTAAGGTATTCGTTGCAACGCGTAACGAATCTAGCGTCGGGTTAGCCCGACAGATTGGATAGGCAATGACTACAGTTGATGAAGAAGCAACAGTTGAGTGTGCGGTATGTTTAACTGACACCAACGTTGATGATGCAGTAACTACAGTTAATGATGAGCAAATATGCACAGATTGTTGCAGGGTATGCGAACGCTGCGACGATATACATTCTATAAATGATGACTTGTCCGAAGTCGATGGCATGTCAATATGGTGTAGGGACTGCGTTGATATCGCAGCATACTATTGTGATAATTGCGAAACCCACATCAGTGATGGCACTTCTCGCCTTCAAGATAGACGCGAGTATTGGTGCCATGATTGTTTAGATAGGGCATACTTCTGTGAAGGTTGCGATGGTTACTATGCAGACGGTTGCGATAATGGGTGCGATAGTGATGATGATGATGACCAGCCTCGCGTTGTGCATGATTACTCATACCGACCTGATGCTATCTTCCACAGTACCAACAAGGATGAACGACTGTACTTTGGTATCGAGATTGAGGTAGAGGCGCGTGGTAATCTCAACGACTCGGCCAACTATGCCTACCAACTAGAGAGCAAGGAACTTGCATATCTCAAGCATGATGGCTCACTTCAATGTGGGTTCGAGGTGGTGACTCATCCCATGAGCCATGACTTCTACAAGAATGAAGCACAAGACTTCTGGACAGTAATAGAAGGATTGCGTACCGACTACAAAGTTAAGTCTTGGGATACCAAAACATGTGGACTCCATATCCATATATCACGCACAGGATTTACTAATGGTTCACACATGCACCGATTCCTCAACCTTGTCTACTCTAATCAAGAGTTATATGAAGCCCTAGCAGGTCGCTCGTCCGACCAATGGGCTAAGTTTGATGATGTTTTAGTGGTATCAGATTACGTATGGAGTGATGAAGAGCAGAGATGGTCGCGCCCTACTGCAACGCATAAATCTTTCAAGCACAAGTTAGGCAGTGGTCGTGGAAGTGACCGCTACTCAGCAGTTAATACTCTCAACCGAGATACATTAGAGTTACGTATCTTTAGGGGTACCGTTAATGGCAATACAATCAAGGCACATCTTGACTTGGCGCACGCCAGCGTTGAGTACACCAGAGTTATGAGCGTGCCACAAGTACGTGATGGGGCGCTTAGCCCTAGCAACTTCGTTGCATATATCAAGGCTAATGAGGCCTTGTACCCAGAGTTAGTGGCACGCCTTGCCAAAGTATGGAAATCAACCCTAGTCACTATATAATATAGTAGAATGAGAGAATGAAATGTGTTTATTAGTCGTAGCATCACCCAACTCTACGCCTCGCAAGAAGGACTTAGAGTGTGCATCATGTAATAATCCGCATGGCTTTGGCTATGCAGTAATTACTCCGAACGGTATCATTACTGGTCGTGGTATGTCATCCAAAAAGATTATCAAGGAGTTCCTTGCAGTGCGCAAAGAGTTCCCTGCTAGTTATGCAATGTTCCATGCTAGATATGCTACGCATGGTGTTAAGAATGAGGAGAATTGCCATCCATTCAAGGTTAGCGAGCAGACTTACCTCGCACACAATGGCATCTTAGATGTTGAGATTCACACGACCGATAAGCGTAGCGATACGCGAGTCTTCGCAGAAGATGTGCTGCCTGCTATGGGTGGCGTGGCTGCACTAGATGATGCTAACGTGTGGAAGATACTTAGTAAGTGGTCGGCTGGCAGTAAGATAGTTATCTTCACGCTCGACCCGAAGGCTAGAGATGCGTGCTATATCATCAATGAATCCAGTGGTCATTGGGATAACGAAGGCATGTGGTGGAGTAATACTACCTACAAGGCATCGGCATGGTCACACTACGTTGCGTTGCCCTTTGAAGAGAAGTATGCGCAAGATGAGAAGAGATATAAGTACTCGGATGAAGATGCGACGTGCCCGTCGTGCCTAAGTGAGCAGTTCGAGGATGCGAATCCTTACTTCTGCGAAGTGTGCGCTCAATGCTTTGACTGCAACGGTACCTACCAAGATACCTGCCTATGCTGGACACCAGAGACAGATAAGTACGCAACCAACAAGAAAGGGTTAGTGAGTTACTATGACAAGAACTTCGACTTCGGATACTAAAATACAGGTAATGCCTGAACTCTACGGTCAACAGGTCGCTGGGTGGGTTACTTCAACACAAACCGAATCAGATGGCGTGATTCTATACGGGCCCTTCTGGACTTCCGATGAGGCTCTCATATGGGCTAAAAATCTAATCAATGCGGTGGTATATCCATACTACTCACCATCAGCGAACAGGGGATAAGCATGACTATTCAACAGAAGGAACAATTGCGTGAGATACTGATAGACTACTTGCAGATACTAACGAGCAACTCACTATATAATATAGCAAGCCAAGATAAGAAAACAGCGCAAGTTCGATTACTATTGAAAGAGGTGGCATAATGAGTGAGCCAGAGTTAGACGATGATATCGCACTAGGCAAGGATGAAGAAGAAGATGATGGATACCAAGAGCCAGATAGGATGTGGGGAGATGAGTAAATCATTTACTTTCAGCATATCGGTTGAAGATATGATTGCAGGCAGTGCTCCAATGACTGAAGAAGAAGCCATTGACTATATTGTCCTGCGTCTTGATTCTCAATCGGTAATTCGAGTTACCAATATAGTGAGGGATTACTAATGACATCGGCAATCATAGGCAAATGCACAGGGGATAGTAATCCCGATGCGTGGTATCCTGATGTTCCGCGTGGCAAGCCCACGTTAAAAACACTGATACCGCTAGGCAAGGAGACGGGCAGGGCTATTGCCTTATGCAACTCTTGCGATAAGCAAGAAGAGTGTCTTGACGAAGGGATGCAACCAAAAAACTTGGCTTACGGTATTTGGGGTGGTACCCTTGCTGGTGAGCGAGTCATTATGAGTGGGCAGAGATTTACTAAGTTATCCGATGAAGGTAGAGCCTTGATTAGTTATAGGGTTCTCAAACCTTGGATTGAGGAGTAAAATGAATAAGAGACTTATCTTTGTAATCATTGTTGGCTTGATTGTATTCATTGTCGGTCATCGGGCTAACCCGACAGTAGATAAAATCATACCAAGGGAATGGGTAGTAGCAGACAGTAAGGCATATGCTAGAGATGTAATGCTAGCGTGGGCTGACAATCAGTACGCATGCTTAGATAGGTTATGGACAAGGGAATCCAACTGGAGACCTAAAGCATATAATAAACAAAAGGTAATGGGTAAGCACGCAGGTGGGATTCCGCAACTACTGGGAATGTCAACACAAACTCCTGCACCGCGCCAGATTGATAGAGGATTTGCATATATTCTATCTCGATACGGCAGCCCATGCAAAGCATGGAAGTTCCATCAACGGAAGGGTTGGTACTAATGGCTAGTTATGAATACAAGTGCGATTCTGATTCAGATACTGTTACTATAGTTAGAGGCATGACGGATGATGAAATCATCCCATATTGCGATACATGCAACAAGCCAATGAGTCGCGTGTATAGTGCACCACCAGTTAAGTTCAACGGTACAGGCTTCTATTCTACAGGAGGATAAATGGTACAAAGTTATTCAGCAGAGGAACAAGCACTGCGAGATAAGTTAATTTTACAGATTGAAAAAAACATGACAGAACTTACAGATATATTAAGCGGTAAACATGAAGGATAGTAATTGGGACTTAGACCTTAGGGATGGCATGGTCGGTGAAAGTAAGATTGCAGATTTGCTACACCTTGATACGGTGGAAGTAAAAACTGATAGACGTTGGCATGAAACTGGCAACATATACATTGAGACAGAATGTTATTATGTAAACGAAGATGCTTGGAAGCCATCTGGCATCAGAGTTAGTCAGGCAAGTCATTGGGGATTCGTGCTAGAAGATTCAGTATTAATAGTTCCATTGCATAGACTCAGAGAAGCGGTATGGGAGACAGGCAAACCCATAACGTGCAATATCCCCCCGAATCCATCGAGAGGATATCTAATAAAACCAGCGGGATTGTTGGAACATATTAGGACTGCACGTGCGGTAGAGATTGCTGAACATGATGCATTTGAGGGTTACAACTAGATATGGGGGAACGACCAACTGAAAAAAATACTAGGCTTAACTATCGCAATGTTGTTTCCTTGGATATTAATCGCTTCCATGTTCCTGTGGTGGTACGCCATTTTCTACGGCACTTACTGGCTGGTCAATATCTTTATCTAAGAAAGGTCTAAAACCACCGATGCGATTGATTAACTTCTTAATGGCACGATTATGGCGCATACGCGCAGCATCTTCACTGCCTAGTTCCATCTGTTCTGCGATTGAACCGTAATCCAGGGACATAGCATATTTATAAAACAGCACTACCTTATCTTCTTTGCTGAGTTTATTATACGCTAAGTCAATCTCGACCATCATCGCCATCATGTTACCGCCCTCTGATGGTGCTGGTGGTCGTCCTGTTTTACCAAGGTTTAATACTGGCATCACAGTAAAATCATCACGCAAGATAGCAGGCAGTAACGCCTCTACCATATCTGGTTCATAATAAAATAAATCTGATGCTTCATAACCAACTGATTTGGCTTTCCATGTCTGACAGTAATCTAATGCTTGATTACGCAATGAACGATAGATTAAATTCTTAGCATCCTTATGACCAATTGCTTCCCATTCATCTAACTTATTAGGATGTTCGAGGAACCACTCATATAATGATTGTTTAATATCTTCTAGTTCAACCATATTATATCGTCGGTGGTATTCTGATGCGACGCTAACTACAATGTAATCCCACTGTTCGATACGTTCCCACGCCAACATCATCTTCCCCACATCTTACCTTCTACTATAAATGAACCATCACGTTGGATTGGAATTGGAACTGGCACCACTGTACGGCCATCTACATAGAGTATACCAAAACCCTGCTGCCATGTAAATAATCCACCCTTGATATACTTAGCATCCTTATACTTCATGAGGTTGCCGACTTCCATGCCCCATACGGTTTGAGGAGAAGACGAACCATATGATTGTGTATTATGGGCCAATCCCATACGATGTGTATGACCGCAGACGACAGACTTGCCTGTACGCATAGCCAAACCAAGGGCTGTAAGCCCTCCTGTGGACTTCATAGCGCCTTCATCACCGTGCATAAGCAACCAGTTAGGAGCCAGTTCGTATGGCTTGTCATGGTATGTTGCACCGATTGAATCAAGACGCAAGAACTCTGAAAGTTCCAACTCAGGGAGCCCGAGTAACCCAGGAGCACGCATCATAACTGTGTTATACAAACGGTCGGTGTGGTTCGACCGAATGATATGCTTGACCTTGAGAGACTCGAGCACCCGAGTCGTTTCATCTCTATCCCGTCCGATAGAGCGTTCATATTCTAGGGGCGTGCCCTTAGACCATTTAGATATAGTTTGCATATCCATTTCGTCGCCAACTGATACAACCTCTGTTGGCTTGTACGCTTTAATGAAAGCAGCAAGATTGGCTACCGCTCGCTTATCATGGTAAGGTATTTGTAAATCGGATACGCAGACTATGGTTTTCATTACTTTGCTCGTCTCTTGTTCTCTTTGGCAACGTTCTTTTTATGACTCATCGCTTGAAGGTTGCCGATTCCATCTCGTCCTGCACGACCACCGTTATCTTTGTGGTCAACATCGGTAGTGCGAGATAACTTCTTGCCAGTAGCCTTTTCATAATCGAGTCGGGCTTTATTGGTAGAGGTTGTCTCAGTCGTGCCATCTTTCTTTTTCTTTTTAATGACGTAGATTGGTCGTCCACCGTTTGCCTTGCTACCTTTATATGGTCCGAATATTTTCATTCGCTATCCCATTGTCCTCTCAGTACTAGCAATCCGATGATTGCATAGTTTGCCATGTCCTTAAATGAATCCTCAAGAGACTCATGTTTAGGGTCTTTGTCTGCATCTACTAGATTATTAATCCTTGCTAACTTGTCATGCATTCGTACACGTAATCCATTAAGAGGCCCACCTGGGCTATCCGTAATGTTCTTCGGGCCGTAATCCTCATGCTTTGATACGAGTAAATCAAACAACTCTGACGTTGTATCACCTAGGTCATTGACGAATTTATTATTTGCCATCTTTGTCCTCCTTTAGAAGTTCTTTTAATTCTTTTTCAAAATCAAGCATATGCTCATTTACAATCATGTCTTCGACTAACTCACGCATATCACCAACGTTAACTTCTGCTGCATAAAGTGTTGCATAAGTTGACTCAGTAATGTTTTTGATTTGCTCTGGGTTATCGGCATACCCATAAATGCAGCGGAGTAATGAGCCAATCATTAAGGCATAGCCACTAGGTAGAATAAACTTAGGGTCAAAAGGTTCCTCTCCACCATCTTCTAGCAGGTGGTCAGTTGCTTCAAAAATATTATCAAAATGCTCACCGCATACACGACACGGTTGGATTTTATTCTTCTTCGTCAATGTTCAACCCCATTCTATTCTTGATATAATCCCCACCCTGTTTTACAAATATTGAGTTCACATCTTCTCCCTCTGGCATCGACACGACTGTAACTGGCAACTCTCGCGCAAGGCTATTAGCAAACTCTTTTCCTGGTTGGTCGCCGTCTGCAAAGACGAAGACTCGCTCAAAGTCTGCAAGTAATCTGGTGTAGTGCTTCTTCCAACTGTTCGCACCTGGAACTCCAACGCAAGGAATCCCAATGCAACCACTAAGAGTGATAGTATCCAGTTCACCTTCGCATACTCCAATCCAGTCGCCCGCTTTTTCAATATCAGTTACGTTGTACATCTTTGTTTCTTGTCCAGTCATTCCCATGTACTTCGGTTCCACCGCTGGATTAAGAGAGCGAAAGCGTAAATCAACAATGCCAGTTTTAGTAATGTACGGAATCGAAAGACGGCCAACAAACGCTTCATGTCCAGTCTCAGGCTCCTCTACTACGCCTAATCGCGCCAGACGTGCTACTTCCCTTGTGATTCCCCGACTTGCTAGGTAATCTTCGGCCAGAGAGATGCTTCCCGCGTACCTGCTCGTCGCTCTCCCCAGTAATTCCTTCTGCAATTGACTTTGCTTCACGAATCTCACACCTTTCTTGCTTTGCAATTATTTGAATGCTATTGCCTTGCATACCACACGCAAAGCAATTAAAAATATTATCTTGAGTATTGAAACTTGCACTAGCGTGCGAGTCATTATGGAACGGACACTTAATATTAACTTGTCTACCTATACGATTTATCGTCGCGCCGTAATGGCGCAGCACTGCTACTATGTCTGGCAAATCATCCACTAAATACATCGCCCAACCTTAATACTAAATAGGAATCTGCTATGGACTTTCCTCTAGCCTTGATAAGTACAGCAGCGAGGACTGAGTTACGGTCGAGCCCCCTTGCTTCTGAATAATTTGCTGCTTCAACTTGAGCCTCTTTTGCCCAACCGCTGAGTGAAATAGCGTTGCCTGCGCCTGGGGCTTTGCATTCAATGATGCCAATGTTTGCTCCCAAGAAGTCCGCTCTAACGACAACATCGCCTTCATCCTTTGCACCTGTTCTAGCAAGTCGTTCAGCATCATATCCAAGTCCTCGAAAGAATTCCCTAGTGTCGGTTTCAAATGTTGCTCCTCTTGCCTTGTGCGATTTTCTAGTTGTCATTTATACTTCCCGCGTACTATTGCCACCGCTTGTGTATATACCATTGTAATATCACACATGTTCCCATGTGGCATATGACGTTCAATATCTTTGGCTATCTCTTCACGCAGTTCCAAAAGGTGTATTGCTAATGTCTTTTCCATTATACATTCTCAGGAATGTCATCGATGTACATATATTCTGGATTAAATGCTAGCCAAGTCATAAGACTCCCATTCGCGTCTGCTCTGCCATAGCGATTCTTGACTGACGCAACGCCCATTGATGTGCCAACCGTGCCAAGTGTACATATGAGAGCAGGAAGTTGCGAGACTTTCCCTTGGATTGCGCTTCGAGGCTGACAAGGATTACCAGGAACTGCCTCCGAAGTGTGATGTAGTACGACAATCGCTGCATTAGTTGCCCTAGCAAGATACTTTAACTCCTTCATGATTGCTCGCATAGATGCGAACTCTTCGCCACCATCGGTGGCAACATCCATGAGGTTGTCCAAGACAATGAGAGATGGGCTACAGCCCCACAACTCCTCAAACGCTTGAACTTCCTCATCGATATCTTCTAAGGTTGGTGATGATTCGAACGACCAGACTATATGGTTTCCTTTTTGGAGGACTGCTTTCGTCCATCCAACATCAGTATTAAGTTTCTGCTCAACATCAGATTGACTCTTCCCCGAAATCATGGATGCTAAACGCATAGCCATTGTGTGTGCATTAGTATCCGCAGATATATAAAGCGTTGGCACATTGGTCTTGAGAGCAAGCGCCAGAGCGAGAGTAGATTTTCCCGCTCCTGGAGCACCTGCAAACATAGAAACTTCTGAACGTCGTATGATAATCTTGTTCTGTTCGAATGCTTTAAACGAACTAGGTAGGGGTTCTCCGCCAATAGAGGCTCTACCAACTGAACGCACTAGAGTTCTCATTTAGCACCCCTTCTTAGTTCTTTAAAATGGAAATTCTTCTGGTATTAGTTGACTGGCTTGCATTGGTCCGCGCCCTGAGGCATTGGACATACCCACATCGAGTATGGGTTTCCCGTCTTGCTTGATATTCCCGACTTGTGCTTGCGTGCCCCGTGTACGCATACTGGCCCCGACTGCGAGGTTGGTTGGGTCATTGGTGCTGCCGTAGCGAACGGAGCCTGACCCTGCGTAGGAGCGGAGTAAGTGGATTGCGTTATGTTTTCTGTGGAACTCGATATTGATAAAGGGGCTACCGTGCTTACCCCCGAAAGCAAACGCTGTGTTGCAGCAATCTGTGTAGCATAGTCGCCAACACCTTCGAGCAATACACTAAGTTCATCCGCTGTTTGCGCACGAACGTTAATCATGTCACCAGTCGAAGTTTTATACGATACTTGTAACTTCCAGTCTTCGGCCATTTATTTATCCTTCTTCGTAGAGAACTGACAATACTGTGTGAGTCCACACATGTACTGGCAATTGTTTGTGTTGGGCAAGAATACACCCGATTGTCTTGCTTTGTCAAATGTTTCTATAAGGTACTGCATCTTGTCGTAAGTGTACTCTGATAGGTCTACCATCTCTGAGATATTGTTACCTCGAGACATGTAGTAAGTTCCCCACTTTACCTCAACGCCGAACGTTTGTTCAAGTCCAAGTTTGTAGAATCCCAACTGTAGACTGCTGGTTGGTGTGTTCTGAGATGTTTTTAAATCGACAATGACAAGTTCCCCATTGACTTCAAAGACACGGTCGATAATCATCTTAACTGGTACGCCACTGACAACTGGTGTTAGGGCTAGTTCAATTCCTGGATTGCCATCTGGTGCTACCCAAATCTTCCAGTTGTTATTATGTTCACGCCATGCAATATAGGCTTGAACCCACTCTGGGCCCTTGGCTTGCCAAAAGTTCTGGTCTTCTTTGTTAGGATTAGCCTTAGTTGCCCGACCGCCCACACGTGCTGTGGATAAGTCGATATCACCCTTGGAGTCATCCCATGCTTCTTGCCATAGTTGTACTGCTGGGTCTTGCATCATAGTGTCCCCTTGTCGTAGTTTTCACACGCTAGGTGGAACGCAGTTCCTCCGACAGACCATACTGACGGTTCTTCCTGCTTGTTGAGTAGTCTACCTAGATAGTACTGGTAGCCACATGTTAGGTAAGTTGTGAACGCAGAGTAAGATATATGCTCTGGTAGTGTATATTCTTCTAGTTGAATTGACATAACTCAATTATAGTCATACAGTTAGTTGATTGTCAATTGTTTAATAATATTTGACATACCAAGATTTGGTGTGTATACTTAGTTATGTAAGTAATTATATAACGGCCTTCGGCCTTATGTAATAATATATATTATACATATCTAAGGAGTACTATGTCAAATTTTTTCGAAGTGGCGTTAAGTTCATTTGTTGGCATTACGGTATTTTACCTACTAGAAGCAATCTACTATGATATCACGGCTCGTATTCTTGGTAAACAGTACGAAAGGTTCTTCGAAGAACTCGAGGAAGAGTTTGAAGATTAACGATTAAATGACAAAAGACCCCCTCGCCCTAGTATTTCTACTAAGGTAAGGGGGTTTCTTGTCTTAAAAGGGCCTTCTAGGGCTTCTAAGGGATATTATTTAGTACTTCCCTTGCCAAAGTCTGGAGCCTTAGGGTCTAATGCTTTCCAGATTGGGGCTATGAAAGATGTTACAAAAGCATAGGCTAGGACTTTAGGGTCCGAGACACCAGACATGTACATGGCTAGTACTGTAGGAACGGCTGCGCGTGCGTAAGTTGTGACTACTGCTAAGACTTTATCTTTATTCATTTTGTCTCCTTCTTGGGTAGAGGCTTAACTGCTGCCTTAACCTTGTTGATAGTTGTTGGGGAACCCAACCAAGGGAACCAAGGAGAAGTGTCATCTCCGCAAGTTTCCTTGATTGAGATATGGCAGTGATGGTTGTGCTGGTTTGGGCCATCGTATGGATGGTCTCCCTTTTCAGGTGTCCATATCTTGCCCATAAAAATTAAATACTTGACGCGCTTATCAGACTTGAGATGCTCATATACTTCATGCCCATTGATACCAAAATCTGGGTCATGAGTTACATCTACCGCAAAACCTGTGTTGTGGTCTGAGGAAGGATTCTGTTTCTGATGCGCGAGAGAAGGCAATAGGCCATCCGAGGCTTTCTTGCGCTTGGGCCGTAGTGCTGTGGCTTGTCGTAGTACAGCAATCGCCGCTGGTGTGGCTTTCTTGGCAACAGTTATCATTCAATCTTTCCCCCTTTGGAGCATCATTTGATATAGGATTTCTACTTTTTCTTCTAGTCTAATCACTGAGTCTTTGAGACTTGAACCACCATTGGGCTTGAGTTCAAATAAGAAATGTTTAACCAGCCACTTTACGCCTCCAGCAAATGCTGTAATTATGGCGATGATTGCTACTGATATTGTGGTATAGTCAACTGCATTCATTTTATACGGTCCTAACCGTTATCTCTAGTACGCCACCAAAGCCATTGAAGCGCTTGTCTGGTGGAGTCATTCTTGTGAATGTAACTTGCTCGATAATTGCTTGTCTAAGTTCGCCTGTTGCTAAATCTTGCCAAGCGACGACATCTCCATTTTGCTCAATCTCTTCAAGCATTTGGATTCTATCCCATGCCCGTCCCTCATATCCAAGAACGATGTTAAATCTATCTGTTTCAATATCAAAACAATAAACAGGAAAACGTACAATGCGTTGACGCGGAGTTGCAATAGTTGCTTTCGCCTGATAACCTTTGAAAATTGGCCCTGAACTTGTAGTAGTTGCATCTCTGGCAAGAGTAAATTTATATGCTACATATTCTTGAGCAGTATTAGGGTTAGAGGTTGTTACTTCAACCGATGGTACTACTGAATTATATGTAATATGTTCATAGGTGGTTCCACTTTTATCGACTGTTTCTAATGCCATAGAGCCATATGTAAAGTCTCCGCGTCCAAGAAGACGTTTGAAATTCTTAGGTTCTAATGTGCCATAACGTATATTGCCAGTAGTTAGGTAGCCAGTGGCTGCAAGCGTGGAAGATTCTTCAACGTAGACAGCACCATTGCCTGAATTATAAGCAGTGGCAAACATCATTTGGTCGGTAACTGTTGGGTCTGTATTACCAGCAAAACAACAAGTAGTAGTTACATGTCCAGTTATGCCAGAATAATAGATATCATTTGCCCAAGCAAAACGAAGTGTTTCTAATTCGTTACTCAAGTCAATGCGGATAAGACCAGGCTCTCCATCAACAGATGTGGCGCACCATATATAATGGTCACGTGCTGCAAAGTCATAGCAAGGTTGAGTCGTCTGTACAATTAATGGACCGTAGTTAATTGAACCATCTTGGTCTGATATCGAAGCAGCGCGTACGCCCTTATTGGTGCCAATCATCATGTAACCAAGGTAATAAGAAATCTTGTGAATAATTTCGCCAACTGGCATCTCTGCTGCAGTAATTGCTGACGTAAGCGTTGGCATTGCACCTGATGTATTAAGAGTAAACTTTTGAATAGTTGATTGGCTACCATTATAGCCAGCGATATAGATAGCAGGACCAGATGCTGTTATACTTGTATATACATAAGAAGTATTAGGGTGTGTATATACTGGAGTACCAACTGCAGTTGATGAAGCAGAATACTCATAAACAGAATTATTTATACAAGCAATAATACGTTCTTTAACGTACTCCATAACAGCAGTACTTGCAACATCAGATGCATGTGTCCACATTTGTGTATCAGCAGTAAGATAGTCACCAGTAAGTGCTTTTTTGTACATAGTCATTCTACCAGTAGCAGTTTTATTTGTAATCCAGAATGCAGTAGTTCCATCATCACAAATAGCATAAACTGGAAAGTCAACTACAGCATTGTAATCAATAAAATGCACTGGATTGCTTGGGTCGGTTACTTTAATTTTATCTACATCATACCCATCATGCAACAATGCACCAGTAAATGTGCTCCATTTAATTGAACGCATATGCTGTTGTGATGTTCCATTAGATGCTATTCCTCCAGTTGTTACATGCCCAGAGGTTACATCTTTTAATAAGGTAACTTGTCCCTTGGTCCATACATTAACACCTTTGCTTTCGCGAAAGCGATAGTGGCCATTTTCATCAGTAGTTGCTGGGTCGTAAAATGAAATTCCAGAACCAGAATGAAACGATGCTTGAGAGCGAATCCACCAACCAGATAGAGATTGCTCTCCTGGTTCGGCGGCATTATCAAATTGGTCTTTCTTAAAAGGTGCAGTCTGACGGATATAAGGACGAGCATCGTTGATTGCAAAGATGAAAGGCATGCCTCCGACTGCTACATCATATGCAATATTGTTATTTTGCCACAATGAAGTGGAAGAAATTATGCCTACATCGACAGCAATCGAGCGACCATAGCCAGAACTATCTCCACGACCTTCGGTTATATCTCTAGCCACGTATGCTCCTTAGTATATTTGTTCTTCTGTTTCATCTATTGCATCATCTATATCCCGCGCAAGCGGGAAGATGTCAGTTAGTATTGTATCCATAATAATAGTTGACCAGTTTTAACACATGGTCAGGTGTAATTGTTATTCTGTTACTTCTACGTAGTCTGTTTGACCACAAGCATTGCATTTTGGATGAAACAATGGGTCAGTTTCAGTGCGATATTCTGTATAGTTATGCCCGCACAACGGGCATTTGTAATTATACTGCGGCATTTTCTACCTCCACTTTAATAAATTGTTTACCATCCCAAGTATCTCCTAAACTTGCTTCTGGTAAAAGTTCAACACAGTTTGCTCCAATTATTTGTTGTGCTACTTCTAGTGAATCAGCAACAATAATTTCTGTAACTATATTTCGTGCATCAAGAATTGCAAAATTAGCCATTAGTTATCTCCTAGTAATAAATTAATACGCATCCGTTACCACCCGCTCCGCTAGTACTTGACACTGTTCCAGAACAACCACCGCCGCCGCCACCAGAACCACCTGTACCACCAAGAAGTGAACTGCCAGCACCGCCTGCTGCCAAAAGACCAGCACCGCCACCGCCATAGTTCCCAGACGCTACGCCCCCAGCAAACGATGTTGTTAATCCAGCGTTACGAGATGAAACACCGCCATCACCGCCATTACCACCACCACCGCCAGATAATCCAGCACCGCCAACACTACCAAGTGAGCCACCCATCATTCCAGCGCCTTCGCCACCTCTGCCGCCACCGTTCCAGTTAATGTAAGCAAGATTATTTAAATTGCCAAAAAAACCAGTGCCTGATGTTGGTGGCGAAGCAAAGTTTATTCCATCTAAAAATGGAGAACCTTTAGGTCCTGAATGAAATGTGTTTATAGTTTCGTGATTAGAGTTAGTGCAGCCACCGTATCCTGCTCCATCTCCACGAGGAATTAAAGTTTTTTGGGAAAACAATCCACCAAAACTTGCACCGCCGCCGCCATAAGCAATAAAATTTCCAAAAGTAGTATTACCGCCAACATTACCGCTGCCAGTATTGCTAGATTGTGCAGCACCACCAGCACCAATAGTTGCAGTAAGTCCAGCAGAAGGAACATCTACCCAGCCGATGCAAGCACCACCACCAGCACCAGCGGGAGAACTAGTACCCCATCCAGCACCACTACCACCACCACCCATCATAACTACCCATACTTGAGCAGGTAATGAACCAGCAGAAAATGCGGTTGTAGTTGTTACTGTACTTTGTAAAGTTAATCCAGCAGGAATATTAAATGGTGTAAAATTGGTTGCTGGAAAACGTGTTGTTGTCATACCGCTACTTGCTACAGGAAATACTGTACTTGCCATTATGCTATCTCCACTCCGCTAGCGTGTAACGTTACTAAAGGTAACGATGCTGCTCCGCTAATAGTTTTAGTTGTGTCTAATACTTGTTTAAGGTCAAAAAATGCTGATGCATTAGCAGCCAAGGCTGTATCTTTAGCAAGCGATACTCCACCTAATGCTACAGAAAATGTAACAGCGGTAGTATTTAAGTTAGTAACAACTATGTTAGTTGCAACAGTAGTTGTTACAGAAGGTACTGTATAGAATACAGGAACTTTAACCCAGGCTCCTTGTGTAACTGATGCAGTTGCTAGTGTTGTTGTTGCTGACACATAAGAAAAAGTAGTAGTAGAAGGCACGCCGATTACAAGAGCCATAACTGTATCAACTGATGAAAGACCAATTGTTACGGCAACCATATCGTGAATTGCAAGACCGTGAGCAGCACCAGTTGTAATAGTTGTAATACCGTTTTGAATTACACGGTTAGTTACAGTACCACCACCAGTTGCGCCAGTATTAGAAATAGCAATACCAACTGGTGATACAGCAGCAGATGAAAGAGTTGCTGTTGTTGAAACAAAAGTAAACGTTGTTGTTGTTGGCACTGTATAGATTACATAGGTTCCATCAATAGATGCGTGAGCGCCAGTGATAGTTACTATGTTTCCTACAGCGTATCCGTGTACAGCATTTGTTGTGATAGTTGCAAGGTTTGTTGTAATTGCAACGTTTGAAACGTATGCTCTAACTGGGCTTGCACCTAGAAGCATTGACCCTCTAAAGAGAGCCTTAGTTGTTGTAGCCATTAGTTACTACCTTCCGTTATTAGTAAGCACCCATAATTTGCATTAAGGCGATATCTTGTTCGTATGAGTTGGCGTCCAACTGCGTAAATGCAGCAGAACGTAGTTTTACAAATCCAACTAAAGTTGTATTAGTTGAACCAGAAGCAATAGATGTTGAACCAAGGGTTGGTGCTGTGTATCCAGCAGTAGCGGCTATCCATTGTACGCCAGTGCCTGTACTTGAAAGCAAGTACCCATTTGTACCAGAAGTTGCTGCTGCAGTTAATGTTCCAGTTAATGTTAAGTTAGAAATTGCAGGTGCAGTTCCAAATACTAACGCGCCTGAACCAGTCTCATCAGAGATAACACCTGCTAGTTCTGCAGAAGTTGTAGCAGCAAGTGCTGATAATTTATCTGTAGTAACTACTAAAGTCTTAGATGTTGGTATAGTTGTACCATTAACAGATGTTGCCGTAGCCACGCCAAGAACAGGAGTAACAAGAGTTGGACTAGTATCTACTACAAATTTAGTTCCAGTACCAGTTTGAGAGGCAATAGAAGTTGCTGAACCTACAGATGTAATAGGACCAGTTAAGTTGCTAGGGGCAACAGTTACTCCATCTACATAACCTTTAGTAGCGGCATCTGTAGATACTGTTGGTGTTCCCATACCAGTAATTTTATTAGTTCCCATAGCGATGGCGCCAGTCATAGTGCCACCTGCAAGAGGCAACTTGGCTGCAATAGAGTTGGTCACTGTTGTAGAAAATGCTGCGTCATTGCCAAGGGCTGTTGCTAACTCATTAAGAGTATCAAGAGTTGAGGGAGCAGAGGCTACAAGGTTAGATACGGCGGTTCCTACAAATGCTGTGGTTGCTACCTGAGTAGTACTTGTACCAGCAGTAGCAGTAGGGGCAGTTGGTGTTCCAGTCAATGTTGGACTAGCCAAAGGTGCATATGTACTTGATGCCGTAGCAGTTGCTAACTTAGAATCAATTTGAGTTTGAATTGCAGAAGTAACGCCGTCTAGATATCCAAGTTCGGTTGTAGATACTGTTGCAGAAGGAGCAATCTTTGTCCAAGCAATGTTTGCAGCAGTATTGATATCTGCATCTACAATTGTATCGTTGGCAATATCAGTTGATGTGATAGCGCCAGTAAGGGCTAACTTGCTTTTAGCAATAGCGGCTGCTGAGTTAATATCAGCATCCACAATTGTATCATTAGCAATCATAGTTCCAGTAACAGTGCCAGTATCGCTAGTCTTAACCAGAGTAGCACTTGTTGGGATTGTAGTTCCATTGATGCTTGTTGCTGTTGCTACACCAAGAACTGGTGTTACCAAAGTTGGGCTACTAGCAAATACCACTGCGCCAGTTCCAGTCTCATCTGTCAGCGCGGCAGCAAGATTAGCACTTGACGGAGTTCCAAGGAATGTTGCCACTCCAGTTCCAAGTGAAGTAATACCAGTACCACCATTGGCTACTGGCAATGTGCCAGTTACACCGCTTGTTAGCGGAAGTCCAGTTGCATTTGTTAGCACTGCAGCAGTTGGCGTACCTAGTGCTGGAGTTGTCAAAGTTGGGCTAGTTAAAGTCTTGTTAGTTAAAGTCTGATAGTTAGTTGTACCAACTACAGCACCAGTTGCACCGTGTCCAGTAGTTGCCTCAATATGTGTATTGGCTTCACGATAGTCGCGACCAATAGCCATATGGCGAATAATTGCACCAGCAGAGTGGGCTTGTCCGCTTGAACCATCAATGCCTCTAGTAATTGTTAATATATTAGTAGAGACAGCGGTAATATCTACAATTTCTTCAAGGGCTGTATCTGGGTCAATTACTGCTGTAAAGGTTTCACCAGCGCTAACTGTTATACCACCAAGCAGCGCTGCGCCAGAAGTTACAGTTACAGTAGCACCTGATGATGTTAATGCGCTAGACAGCGTTGTTTGCTGGGAACGCGAGGAGTATTTTCTAGTTGTCATTTGTTCTACCTATCGACGGGAGTAGTGAACTTTTGTTGGGAAATTTTGTTGCTGTTGTCTTGTTTCTTCTTGAAGGCGTTGCTGATATAGAGCATATATTTGTTTAACTGCTGTTCCAGATGAACCATACGGGCGCTTAGAGTCTGTCTCATCCGCCTGAGGACTGACCATTGAAGCACGTGCTGGGTCTAGGACTGACAACAAGCGATAAGATGCACCTAGAATTACTAAATCTTTTGTAGAGTCTGGCATACCAGTCTGTGTTACGTAGTCGTCGCTATTCGTATCAAAGGGTGTTGCATTACCTGCATACATCACTTTAACTGTTCGACCTGCAACAATTGAATCGCTCAATGTAATCGTTTGAGCGTTAGCACCAAATGCAGTGCTGTCTGCAATTGGGTCAAAGTCCCAATGTCTTACTGGCACCCATTCTTTAGATGGGCCAATTGATTGCCAATGAATTGATAGAATATTTTTAATACCTAAGTTATTAAATGCGTAGGTATTTATTGCTGGGTTGAATACAAATGTAGTTGTTTTTACAGAATATATAACTGATGATAAAGCCTTGATTGTATCATTAATAGCACGTTTAATTGAGAAGCGTGGGAACGTAGGGCTAATTGAAACCTTTACATCTGCTGAATGTGTTGCTGCAGTTGTACCATGATAGCCACGTCCATAAGGTGCAACAGTTGCTGTATTTGCAATACGGTCATATGTATCTATCCATAATAACTCTTCATCAATTTCAATGATACCTTTACCAATTGAATCGGTTGCTCCCAGACTAATAATCAACGGGGTGGCAGATGAAGATGTTGTTGTAGTAATTGGTGATGCTAGATATGTTGAACGGTCTTGCTGTAGTGTGTAACCAGATAGGTTAATAAGTGTCTCATTAACCATATCATCGAATGTAGTTGTCATTACATATCCACCGTTCTAAGAGCGGCCGCTGCGCCTTTTCCAGTAGTACCAGCGATTGCGTTGCATGCACCTTGAAGGTCTTGCCATTTAGTGATAGGAAGACCAGCATAGATATTACAGGCTCCAGTGGCTGCTAAGCCAGTAGTGCCTGCTAATTTATTTGCAGCACCTTCATCATCTAACCACTGTGTCTTAGGTGGTAATATGCCACCAAAGGCAAGGCGATTTAACTCTTCAATGAGAGTGCTACCTTCTCTTCCTAATGCCATTGTCTAACCCTTCTTTTTCATATAACCTGGAGTAATAAGTTTACTTGTTGGTTCTTTAGGTTGCTCTTGAGCACCCATAAAAGCATTATAATAATTGATATCAAATGAGAATCGTTTCATATGAGGAACAACTGCTCCTGTATGAGCAAACACTGGGATATCAGCCTTACCACATAGAGCAAAGAAGTAAATATCTTCACCCATAAAATTCTTTCCATGTCCAATATCAGAAAATAGTGGAGCCTCTGGAACTACTGCTCTAATCCTATCAACTACACTTCGATGCATTAAGACATATCCCATGCCTGCAGCACCTACTTGCATTAACTTATTCTTAGGTAGGGGATGAATTCTTTGAATCCCTACCGTCTCTCCACCATCAACAAAAGAGAATAATGTTGGCATTGGTATCATTAACGTTTCTTCTGGCGTATCAGTAGTGAAGTAAATCCCAGTCATAATAGGGCGCTTTTCAACATCCTTATTATCCCAGAGCAACTTAAAAGTATCTACACTGATAACTACATCTGAGTCTACCCAGAGAAGCCAGTCTGATTTATTACCATCATACCAGTGATTGATTACCTTATCACGCTGTCTTGCAATTTGGTTGCCTTGGCTGCGTAGCGTTGTTGTAACTTCAACTCCTGAATGGAGCATAACGTCTGTAACACCTTGCATAAACTTGCCATCAACCATACCATTATCGCACCAGGCGATTGCTAATTTGTCAGTCATTGTCCCCACCTTTGTTATTTTTTCTTATTACGAGCAGATATTGCTGCTGCTTTTTTCTTAGCATCAGCCTTTGAACTTGCACCCCAAGCATTAAGCGATAGGAGTAATCTAGTTGGTTCACCATTAGGCTTATGCTCTGGCCCTGGAGCATTTCCCATACGTGCTAGGAAAGATGCTCTACGGGGATTATCCCCAGACTTAACTGGAGGCTTGAGAGTGCCACCTTTATAAGATGCTCTACCCTTTGCATTGAGGCCACCCTTAGGGTTCTTGCCTTCTTTGCGCGTCCACGCCTCAGTCATTTGCTTTACTTTGCTCTTGTGTCTGGCTGTGTTGCTAGAACTATTTTTGCGTTACCGCGAACTAGTGGTGGCTTGATTGCTGTCTTAGCAGGAGAAACTTTCTTACCTGCTGGTTTAACCGCTTTTTTAATCTTTTTCATTTTTTCTTCGCTTTCTTTGCTTGCGATAATGCAATAGCAATTGCTTGCTTGGGATTCTTGACTACCTTTCCACCCTTTCCAGAGTGGAGAGTGCCAGACTTAAATTCATGCATGACCTTTTGAACTTTGGTCTTTTTCATTTCTTAATTTGTTTCCCACTTGTATTATAGCGACGACCTTGAAGTACTGCTCCAAGAGTTTGACCAACCTCTTTGCGTGCTAGTGCCTCAAGTGCATTAGCCTTAGCGTCAGTTCCAGGTCCAGAAGTATTGCTCATGTTGTCTTTTTTACGATACGCTTGGTATGCATCGTTAATTTCATTTGCAACATTTTCAAAGTAATTAGGCTTTTTTGCCATGTTACTTACTCTTCTTCTTCGCTGCTGCCTTCTTAACAACGTTTTTAATGCCAGCCTTCTTTTCCATCATTTGCATCTTTGAGCCTTCGCCCTTTTCGTGCTTCTTCATTGCACCCTTAGATGCGTACATTTCCATTTTAGCCATTAGATTGCTCCTATTTCTTTGAGTACTTCTTTTGATGTATTGGTAATTTCTCTTGCTTTAGGCATAGTCTCTGCGTTATAGGCTTGACCTAATGTTTCAGATGCCGTATAGGCTGACTCAATATCAGCCATTCTTGTACCACCTGGTTGCATGCCTTGAGAGCGTGCGTCCCGATATGCTTGCAGTTCTGCATTCCATTTCTTATCTGGAATATCTCGCGTTGCATCTCCCGAGTTTAACTCAAGAGTCATTACCTTGCACCCAAAGCAACCTTCTACAGGTTCTGGATGCTTCTGTATCTGATGTAGTCCCATTGTCCCTTATTCTACTGTAAAGTTAGTTTCAGTAACATCAACGCCACCAGCAATAAGTGCCGCTTTTGTATCCTCACTAATACCAGTAGAGATATAACCGCCACGATAGACTTCATCATAGGCACTTAAATCTGCATCAACTGAGTATCGTATCTGAGAATATACTCCACCAGATTTAACAATGGTTATTCCCTTGCGCAGTTTTGCAAAGTAGAACAAGCGGTGTTTGCCTGATGGGCCTTCTAGCACATATGGTGTGCTGAACTTATAAGTTGCCATTGTTCTCCTTAATGAACTTACCAAGAGGCAGGGTTTCCCCTGCCACTCAGTCAATCAATTACGAAGCGATTGATGAACCTGATTCGATTCGGTATAGTGCCTCTTCGCGGTAGCGAGCAAAGCCAAGTACGCCGTACCAACCCATTGGGCGGTGACGCATCAACTTGTCAACGACTGGTCCGATGACTACATGTGGCTCTTCTGCAACTGCCTGTGCCAATGCTTGCTGTCCAGCAATGATTGTACGGTAGTTACGTGCAGAAGATGCACCGTCAGTTGAATTGTACAGACGTGGAGACTCTACGAAGTATGCACCTTCGTATGTTCCAATTTCGCCTGCCCAGATGCGGTCCTGTGCAGAACCGTACTGGTTTGGTAGCAACCAACCTGATGAACCTGTCTCAGCACGAAGGTCGTGTGAAACTTCTGGGTGGATACCAGCCCAGTATAGTGAGCCCTTGCGAGCGATAGACTTACCAGCACGTAACTTAGCAACGGCCTTACGGACGTTAGCAGAAGATAGTGTTGCAGCAGCAGTAATTGTTGCTGTTGATGTTGCAGTTGCACCTGCGTAGATTACGTTTGTTCCTTGACGCAATGCTGTCATTGCTACAGAGTCAATAGAGTCTGCAAGGTTGAACGCGATAATGTTAGCAATCGCTGGGTCTACATCAGCAAGGCTGAATAGTTCCAAAGCGCGTGTTACAAGAACAGAGTTACCGTACTCATTAAGAGTGATAGTAACTGTTGTTGGTGTAGACATTGCTACTGCATCAGGGTCAACAGTCTCTGTCAATGCTGATGTTGCTGGTGAAAGGTCAACGTAGCGTTGTAGAACAACTGTTGAACCTGGGATAGACTGATTAGTAGGAGTCTTATCTGCGACAGAACGAATTAGGGGTTCTGAACGGAGGGCGAACTCTAGAAGACGGTCATACGCCTTCTGTACTAAACCAGCGCTACCGAGTGTACCGCCGAGAGAAGCGGAATCTGTTGATACGTAGGCATTAGCCATTTATGTCACCTCCAAGTGACTAGGAAACTATGATTAGTTTGAGCGGAGGAGTGCGATAATCTCTTCTGCAGATTCTGCATTATTGAGTCGCATCTCTAAGTTCTCTGCTCGGTCAGGTGTTGTTGCACCTTGAGTGAAATTGTCCTGGTTGCGTAATGCAGCACGGTCAATATCACTTAATCTTGGTGCATCCCCAGTTGGCGATAATCCAAATAAATCTCCGTTATCTTCGAGCCAGTTATTAACTGACTCTTCTGAAACATCATCGATATCTTTTAGGATTAAGCGAACTGCTTTAGGATTTACACCCTTCTTTTCTAGGACGTCTTTGACGGTTTGCTCACGTTGCTGTTTTGAGAATCCCTCAAGTTGCTCTGTAAGTTCCTTGATACGCTTTTCATCTGAACGCTTGGCTTTCCGCAACTTTTTAAGTAAGTCGTTTCCATCCATTTGTACATCATCGATTGTATCTTCGTCTTCGTCATCATCCCAGTAGTTGTTGCTCATAGCAACCACCCTTCTATTCGTTGTTAGTTCGCAGGCCACAGTTCAGTTCGGGGAAACTTGCTGGCTCCTACTATCGGTCTAATACGCTGCATGGGGCCGATAGGTCCATGTCAGGAATTTAGAATTGTCCGCCGCTAGATTGCTTACTTAGATATCCAGTGGAGAACGCACCCTTAGAGACTCCAGAAGAGCCGCTAAATTGTGCTATTTCAGCAGCAGATAACTGCTGACGCTTGCGCTGCGCAGAAGCAAGCGAGTTAAATGTTTCTTGCTCAGCCTCTGATTGACCATATGTACCAACGGTGTTGCCGTATATACCAGATAGTGTCTGAGCAGTAGGCAAGATATCAGCGATAGTTGAGTATCCCTTTTGCGCTTCTGCTTGCGTAACGCCCTGTGCTGCGAGTTGGTCTGCTACAGATAAACCAACGGTAAGACCTTGACGACCTCCTGCTACACCAATCTCTGATGCTGCTATTTGGCGTTGAATCATCTGGAATGATTGCTCTGGGTCAAGTACATAGCCGACCATGTCTGCTGCACTGATTCCATAGTAATCTTTAAGTTGCTGTTGAATGGCAGGGTCAGCATTTTGTACTCGCTGAACTGCTGTAACAACACGATTAGATAACTCTGTTGGTGATATATCATTAGCAATAAATTGTTTGACATAGGCATCTGTATCAAATTGTTTTAATCCATAAGCACGCAGTGTCTGACGGTATGAATCTTCAATATTTAAATATTCTGCTGGAGTAAGAACAGATAAACCCTTTTTAATTCGGTCTGCATTTGCAGCAAAACGCTTCTGGTATTCTTCTGTTCCTTGCAAAGCAAGAGTAATCGTGGCTTCTGTTGCACCACCAACTGCTAATTCTTGAATTTTAGGAACTAGACTAGCCAAACCATACTGTGCAAAACGGTCTGTTAAGACTTGAATCATATTCTGCTTAGCAGTTGTTTGAGATGATGCATCAAGCGCTTTTTGGATTGCAGCATCCATCTCTGCTTGAGTAAAGGTTCCCTTGCCACCAGCACTTGCTGCTGCTGCTTTATCTGCTGCTGCTTTATCTGCTGCTTTTGCTGCTGCTATTGCTGCTGCTATTGCTGCAGAATCGTCTGCGTTAGGAGTAGTTATTTTACCATTAACATAGGTAATACCATTGACTGTGCCATCAACCAATACACCATCTTGATACCATAGGTCGCCAACTTGTTGTAAGCCTTTATTTCCGCCACCTGCTTTGGGAACCCATATACCATTTACATCGTCCCAAGTATCGGTTGGGTTTAATTGCTTAGGCTTTCCCCATACTTTAGTTGTTGGGTCATATACATATCCCTTAGGAGTTCCAGCGGGAGGAAGCAATGTTGTGTCACCTGACGGCAAAATCCATTCACCCTTAACATCATCCCAAGTAGAACCTGGAACCTCTTGTGGTGGTTGGACATACTTACCAGTTGCTTTATCAAGAATATATCCTTTAGGAGTTCCAGGGGGAATAACTGATGGTTCAGTTCCTGCTGGGGCTACGTAAGCACCTTTAGC